>Ga0209149_1000948_pt1 | contig 13569 bp, 10 predicted proteins | sample WorMetTyACAVOLI2_FD_187423 | JGI IMG/M metagenome (GOLD analysis project Ga0209149, IMG submission 187423) | Marine gutless worms symbiont microbial communities from Max Planck institute for Marine Microbiology, Germany - Olavius algarvensis... ... | reverse complement strand
TGGTACAACAGGAGTAACTAAAGAATGTCCACATAGCTGTTGTTGCAGCCACAGCCATAATGGGTACCAAGGGATGTTGTCCCAAATTTCCAACACTCCAGAACCAGTACTGTATTGGTTTGCCAACTTTTTGGACCCACTGGCATTTAGACTGTTAGAAAATGCCCAGATTTGTCAGAATGTTTATGAGTCTTCACCCATCATAGACAAGGGAAGTGCGAATACTGGTCCCCAACTTTTGAGGGCCTGCAACAAGCAATGCTTTGCCACTTTCCAATGCAACTGTCGAACAGATGTAGTCTGTAAACACCACCATTTTCAGTTTCGTCACTACCCCAGAGCTAATCGAAACCAACGAAAAATGCTGCAGGGACAGATGACAGTGCGCATTACTAACGTCACCTATCAACTGACGACTTCACAGCACACAAGACTTTGGTGTAAACAGGAAACTTAATCCGGTAGAATTTGTGAGACAACAGTAATGTGTAACAAGTAATGTTTTCAAACCTGCCCTCGCATCACAGACATCTGCTTGGCAAACGCTGCTTCATCAAAGCCCTTGTCAGTCTGCACATTGCAAGTATTAAATATAATTTAATTACACACAACTGTATTTTCACTAATACACACTTACTAATACACACAATATCGTCCATTAACTAATGCTAATTGTTGAATGGTTTCTCATACAATATGATAAACACATTATAAATATTTACATAACAAAAAAACTTGAACAGGAGTCAAATAACTCTTATAATTATTAACGTAGGCAAACTATTTAAAATAAAAATGGAAATCACCAGCAAACATGATTTACCTGGAATAATTCATAAAGATCATCACAAAGGCTTTGAATGAAGCTGGTGTCTTTAAGCGAAGACAGAACGAGGTCTTTGATTTCTTGTGAAAACGGCGTTTTGGCATACGACAGCCAAGCCCAATGGTACGGGTCTACAATGCATCTGATCAAATTAGAAACAGCTACACATAACCAAAATACAGCAGAAAACTAATCACCAATGCACAGTGTTAGAATGATTTACATATTGTCAACAATGTACACGCCGTCAATTGACCACGAACATGGAACAGTCTGCCAGTCGATCTTAGAACACCAGATACGACTCTGTGCTCTTTCAAGAGTCATCTTAAGACACACCTGTTTCAGCAGTAGTCTACGCTGCTGCTGACTGGTGGCTCAGCACCGTTCGTCCGGCGCCGTTGTGACTGTTTAGCGAGTTCGGCACCGTTTACAAATACTCGGACTTACTTACTTACTTACATATTTGTACACATAATAACATCATGGATCAGTGCACATATCACAGTGAAGGCATTATGCCATGCAAGTTCAGTGTTGCACAATTAAGACCTGTAGTATGTTATGAAGTTACAGAGCTTAGAATATGGATAACACCTTTTAACACAGTGCATGCTCACCGTTATAGTTTTGAGGGGTGACAGTGAGATGCCAGCATTATAACCAGCCGACCACTTACACCTATTAAGGGAAAAAATACCGACAGGAACCCCAACTCTCCAAACATGCAGAGAGTGAAGCAACTACCACCAGCCAAGGGAGTAAATCCTAAAGATATATAAAATAAAAATCTGATATACAAGTACTCCATCAGATGTGTAACTTGCGGTGTCATTTTGAAGTCCAGAGATGACAGGCCAAGATGAGCAAACCTTATAAATCTCAAGTATGGTTGGTTGGTGTTTAACGGCACTTTCAGCACAAAAAAGCTATATCGTGCCATGCGAAAAGTAAAAGTTTGTTAAAGATATTAATTTCAGATAAGAAGTAAAAATACGTTGTTTAGGGTATTAGTTAAAATGTGAGAGAGCTCGAAAGTTGTGACAAGATGATCAACGATGAAGACGAACAACTAAAAAATAACAGTAACTAAAACTACAATGAAAACATCAAAACAGTTCATATGAACTGCTTTGTTTAAAGGTTAACGGACCCTCATGCAACTGGTCTTTGTGGAGATGTACTCCTCGATAAAAAATGCATCATTGGATACGGCCTGGCTAGCCAATTACTTGGCAAAGTAGTCCAGACAAACTAGGCTAACTAAAATAATACACAACATAAAAAAACCTAAACAACTAAACCTAACCCTGGTTCAGGATGCTTTTTACACCATACGGCCAGGAAACGGATTGGGCCTATTCTATAACAACAGTGCCCGGGACCAACACAGACCAAATCTCAGGTACAAAATGTGTCATATGTACTGATGTAATCTTTAACTTACTAATAGGGTTACATAGTGTGTGTGCCATCAGGCCATACATCTTCTTTCACTAATAAAAACTAACATTGTACACTTCTAAATAAACAGAGTACCAAAACTGAATACTGTAACTGATAAATGTATGTACGTACATGCTCGCCAGGCATCAGGATGCTTAAAAGGAAAAGAAAGGCCGTTATCAATAGCTGCTATCGATATAACGGACTCTCCAACCATACTCCAATCACTGCCCTAACATCACACAACAGACAATGCATATTTATAATACACGTATATAAATGTCGTCAGCTGCAGACGGCAACACTGACATTTATAACATACCAAAGATGAAATATCTATCAACACAAGATTCCATCCAAGTGTTGACATTTTAACTGTTTCTAACGTCTCTGTTAACCCTTGTTTGAAGAACCGTTCCACTTCTAACACTGCTATTTGTTTATCTTACGATGGCTAAAAGTTAAAAACAAAAACCAACTGCCTAGTCATGATGTTTAAAACTACTGCATCTTACTACTCATTCAAACATTGTTAAAGCAACATATGATACAATATGCAAATATTTTATGTGCTATAAAAATTTACGGAGAGCTGGTAAAGATGTTGAAACTTTTTAATAGTCAACTCACCAAAAATTAACCTTTAATTAAAACAATGCTCAACAAAAACACTTTGGATTGTTACATGAAAAATCTGTCGTTTCAGTATAACGCAAATGATTATTTTGCACAGAACACTGCACAGGTACATAACAGCATGTTGCAAGCAAACACTAATAAATTAAACTGTTCACATAAAATTTCCTGCAAAAAAATCAGCAAAAGTGAAGTGCCATAAATCTAACTTTTAATGACTAAGAAATTGCAATCTGTATAATAACTATTAACTGTATGGTTTTATTGTAAATTTGTGCATCTTTAATTTAAAGTTAGCTAACAGTCACATACATTGTTAATTTTTGAATGTCAGTTATTTTACTAATAGCTTTCAAAAGATAATCGACAACCGAATTCTGTCAGTAATTCACGACACACAGAGCATAAATGTGTTGTGAGTATATTTATTACAGCAATATAATAATCTATCAACTTACATCTTCGTTGGTCTCATCAACATCAGGCATATCATACTTTATTAACCAATTGTCATTACCACGATCTGAACACAGACAGACTTGCATACAAAACCATTTGATACAAGCATTGGTAACAAAGTCACTCTCCATAAATAAAAAAATCCACAAAGCTTTGCTAAGCTGCAACAAGAACTTACTATCGCAAACAGATAGTCCTGAAAGCCGGATTTTTTAACATTTGCGGCTGGCTTAGCCAAAAATTAAACTCAAATGTGGCTAGCCGAATATTTTTCAGCTGGCTAATGGCTTACACAAAATTCGGCTTAAATCCGGCTTATTCGCACCATGTGGCGTTCCGTTCCTGTACTTTTTGCTTCTCCTCACCGAAAGCATTGAAACTGACGTTACTGAATACTGTGTGCACAGTGACAGTCTACTTATGTTAGTGTAGTTTAACTCCGTTAAATATTAAGCCGTTTACTAAAATACTGAAATGTGTTGTTTATTACCTGTAGGCCTCTTGTAACAAACAAGATGGAAGGCCGGGAAGGGTGCCGGTGCTCCCTACCAGTGTACTGGGAACTGGGTCGGACTGTGACTGTGAGTGTGATTTAAACTGCTATTCAGCTCAAGAAGAAACTTGAAGCGTTTATTCGTAATCGTCAATGACGACTTGTTCGCCTTATCGCCTGTTAAACTTTATTATGAAGCCAATCGAACCTTGCACTGTAGCTTGACTTGACTGTAGCTTTAAATGATCCAGACAAATTACGGAATACCTGGATCGATAGATCACTATGTTCAGATTCTGTCAACCGTGTTAGCTGCTACATAGCGTCGCCGTCATGGTGACAGCAAACTTACCATCAATGACTTGAAATCTACGTTAAGGGTCACTGAAGGTCACTGGAAACACAACCATTTGTCAGCTAGCCGGATTTTTTTGGCGGTTAAGTAGTAATTTTTTTTCGGCTGGCTGACGGCTAGCTGGATTTTTTTTCAGCGGCTAAGCCATATTTTTTTCAGCTGGCGGCTAATTCGGCGGCTTACGGGTCTACAAACAAATCGCGCATCAGCTGCGAACACAATTCGTCGAGGGCATCTCAGTGACCTTGAAATCTACAGAACCATCTGACAGATCATACACGACTTACTATTAGAGGAGTTATTGAACGTTGAATATTATCGTTCGTTGAAATGTTAGTCAGACGGCACTCAAAGTCATTGAAATTAGTGCCATTCGAAAGCTTGGGAGCACGTTTCCTATTCCCCTTCTATAGTAACTGTGGCCGTATCTGTAGCGGTTTGTGAGATATTCAATGTCAAACAATGGCATGACCTTGAAAACCAGGTTAGAGGTCGTTCAATGTCATTGAAAATGGCGCCGTTCGATAGACCGTATGCGACTTTTTCGTCAGTGATACGGCTGACGTGGCGCCGTCTACTCCAATAGTCAGCAGACGTCTTAACTGAGCTGTGCAACAATTTTAAATCTAGATTTTTGTACAGTGCCCCCACAACTATGTGATTGGCAGCACTCTAATCCATGACATTTGTAGTAGTAGTAGTAGGGTCGTTCAAGGTCACTGAAAATGGCGCTGTTCGATAGAATGTACGTGACATTCTATTGGTTGGCCATTGTAAATATAGCTCTATCTTGTGCCATTTTCGAGTTATTTGACGTGGAATAATATCATTACCTTGAAATCGGGGTTAGAGGTCACTCAAGGTCATTGAAATTGGTGCCATTTGAAAGCTTGGGTGCGGTTTCCTATTCGTCTTCTATAGTAACTGTGGCCGTATCTGTAGCCACTTGTGAGACATTCAGTGTCAAAGAATGGCATGACCTTGAAAACCAGGTTAGGGGTCGTTCAAGGTCATTGAATTCGATAGACCATATTGGTCCGTTTGCGAGTTATTTTACGTTGAATAACATCGTGACCTTGAAATCTGGCTTAGAGGTCACTCAAGGTCATTAAAACTGGTGCCATTCGTAAGCTTGGGTGCAGTCTCCTATTCGCCTTCCATAGTAACTGTGGCGCTATCTTGTATCGTCTGCGAGATATAGCGACTTGTTGGTAGAAAATCGCGAAATTTTTATACCCCACCTGTATTTAGCACCCCGCAGGGGGTGACCCCATAGGAATTTCGTGAAGATGTTTAATGCTGGTAAAACTAGAATGATTGGGCTACAGTATGATGAAAAAACTGTGACGATATGTTATCCGTTTTAATCTGATACCAAAACGTCATGGGCAGACAGACGGACAAACAGACAGATTTGCTATATCAATATCGCTCATCAGTATGCTGATATGTGCTAAAAAACGAATTAATTAAAACTGATCAATAACGATAGACTAACAGCCAGTAATGTCCAAGAGTTTGTGCAATACAGAGCTAAACGGCAGTGACATTTTCTACAGCAAATTATTACAAATGGCATGCGAATGAGATTATTCATCAGGGAAGATCACATCCAAACATCAGATTAAAAGACAGTAATATAAGTGCTTCAAAGTAAGAAGTAATGGTGCATAGAGTAGAGTGTAATAAAATTTTATCAGCCAAACAAAGTGATGGACCTGTGTTTCGTGTGATGTAGTCCAAGATGACAAGACGTTCAAACTGACACTGGAAACGCTGCAGAGACCTCGGTGACAGCAACTCGACCTCGAACTTTCGCAGCCAAAATTCTGCATCTTTGTAGCCATCAGCAAACAGCTGCAGTGACCCAACCTATACATGCAGCTATTTAAATGGCTAACACCGATACACAACAAGCAACACCAGGCAATCAAACCACGCTCTGCACCTCATTGCAAGGTGCTACCACCTGGCAAATTAATGGCATGAGCCCACAGCTACTACTACTGCCACTACTAAAAATGTCCAGATTATAGTGCTACCATCACACGGTTACGGAGGAACTTTACAAAGTTTATACGCTAAACTGTTGTGCAGCTCAACACAGATGACAGTGATTTAGAGGTCATTCAAGGTCAATATCAATTAATCAATCATTACTGTGTAAAAGTGGTAGAGGTACAAATGTGCGTTGATAGCCAGTTCCAGACAGATGGTGCGGCGATAGAAAATGAGCTGTCAGTGAAGCGATGTTTGGAGTGTGGTACAACAAAGTCGCTTCAGGATGCAGATCACAGACATGTGTTAGAGTGATAGATCGCACACAAGTTCCTATTAGCATTCCATAGTAACTATGGCCCTATTTTGTATTATTTCCGAGGCAAACGAAATATTGATTGAAAATTGCAATTTTTACCGTGCGATGCTATGCATAAGTGCGGTATATGCTGGCATGCGGTGTCCGTCCGTCTGTCTGTCCATCTGTCTGTCACATTCATGAGTTATGTCAAAATGAATAAACATATCTTCCAATTTTTTTCACAATCGGGTAGCCAAGCCATTCTAGTTTTTCCGTGCCAAACGGGATGGCGATATTCCGACAGAAACCCCCCTAACGGGGGCATTGAATGCAGGTGGGGTAAGCAAAAAACGCGATTCTGAATGAATATCGCTGCATACACTGCATACAGGTCTACAGTGTTGTAAACCCTACGAGTCGCGAAGTGTGAAAAATAAAGCCGCGATGGACGGCGTCAAGCCGAGCACTCACAGCGGCGTCCGTCGCCGTTGTTCGCACAAGACGACGACAAAGTGTTTGTGACGGGATCGACATTATATGCCCAACCGATCCACGAACGGCAGAAAACAATGGGGGTTATGAGATAGGTGTTTGTCCGGGGAGTTTTGGTCGGACACCGCCGGAGACAATAGGAGACAGCAGAACAGAATTTAATAGAATTTTATGCACTAATAAATCTGAAGCCGCAGTAACTAGTAATAAAAAAACTGCGGTGTAGGTATGTTGTTGAAGCTAACTACTGACAGACACGAAGCATTACGTGGCCTCTCTGCGACAGCTGAGGTTCTTGTTTTCATACCCCTTGAATTTGATGCCACCGTTAGTGGGGGTCCCTGTTGAAATATTGTCATGTTTGGTGTAGAAAAAAATTAGAAATGTGTAGCTACCCGACTGTAAAAAAAACAAGTATATGTTTAGCCATTTGGATATAATACTGACGCATATTACAGATGGACAGACAGAGAGATGGACGGACAGAGAAACATCTTGTGACAGTACAGTTCTATGTGTATGCATCATGAGGTAAAGGTAAAAGGTAAAGGTAAGTGTATTTATATAGCACGCTTTTTGTAGTACCTCACACTCAAGGCGCTCAGGCATGGATCACACAGTGTTACCTGCAATTACACTAATGCCTGCCTTTACCTCGTAAGCGTTCACCAGATGGCGCCTAACCAGATTGAGGTTGCGCATATCTAATTGCAGCCTACTACTCATTCATCTACCCCGAAAGGATGAAAGGCTGAGTTGGCCTGGTTGGCTGATTTACAGCGGATGGTTTACCCACATAAGTGGGTAACAAAGCAAAGTACAGTTCTATGTATACGCATCACATGATAACGAAACAAAGTAAAGGATACAACAGAAGATCTCGAATAGCTAGTTGATACACACACTAAATTGGTACAAACCTTCGGTGGCAAACCGAGACGATTAAAGTGTCGACCAAGCTGCGGGAACCTTTCTGTGATATTCCTCTTTGTGACAGACTTCGCTCGATCAATTGGACTGTAGTTGAAGGTCTCACTGGCCATTCTCACCACCTTACACATGCATTGATGGTGAGTGGGTGAGGATAATTATAATGAACTTGCTTCAGCATATAATTTACACAACACAATTTGTTGTGCCGGCTTTCAATAAAACACCGATTCACTATGAGGGAACGGATTAATTCAAAGCACATAAGATACGAAAAATGAGTTCATACTACAAGACATGATGACGATGCAAAATAACAGTAGTCTAATATCCATTATCTATCTAATATATAATTTACTTTTGTCTTAGGAACAATGTTGAGGTGCAGCCTTTGGTCGACGAGACTTGCACCCGCCTCCGATAAGTAGCCCTGGTTGAGGATAAGGCAACCGCGACCGAAGCAACAAGGACAACACATCTTCTGCATATACTTTGTCCACTTTGGATTCAACTGTCCATAAGGCTCTTCATCCTTCGGCTTGAACACACCGACTGTTTTCTGAACAAGTACACACCCACACAGCACCATCACAAGCAATTAATGTTCAGAATGAATCTAAATAACAGTAATAGAACATGAACTGTCACACAAAGAGTACTGGGTGCCTAGCCTGTATTCAGTTAAAATTTCTTCTTCTTCAGCTGTTCTTCTTTGCAGCAGGTTCAAGACAAGGTGCCTTTACTCAATGCACAGAAATTCACCATCGCCATTGACGTTCTGTGCATCTTCTTATCTTCTTGTAACTCTTCTAGTTTGTTATATCACTCAGCATTCCTTCCCAAAGTTGACTACTGTTTCATTTTTATGCCACCTTTCCTTGAATTACTGATTTCAAGCGACCCTCTCTTCTGTCACGTAATGGCGCTGGGTAAGTTGTTATTCCACACGTGCCTCCATTGGCAGCAGTATAATTTGGTATTAGCCAACTGGTGGTAATGCTCTTCAGCTCGGAAGGTAACGGTATGTCTGCCGTCGCACCTGCCATGCGTCACAGACTGAGTGGTATACAGCCAATTACAGGCCAGCAAGGCCCATCCCATCTACATTCCTCTAGCAGCAGCATCGTAATCGTCATCATCCAAAGAATGTTCTCAGCTCAGGCGTTTCTACGATGTGTCACCACGACAATCCGTTCTCATATGTACTGTCGGCAGCACCAGTCCAAGGTTAAAAGGATGCAAGCCATTTTTCACAGAAACAAGTCTGTTTCGGAAGTCCTCCTCTGTTTCTCTGCAAGACTGGCTAGAAGTACACTGAAATGGTTCTGGGACGTGTTGGGCACTGACAGTTTCCGACAGTAACAGTTGCTCAGTTTGCTAGCGGACTCGGCATTACTCACTGAATCCCATGAACAACGTTTGGTATCCGTCATCCAGAACAGCAAGACATCTTGGCGACGGTTGTGGTGGTAATCGATGTACTCAAGACTCGCAGTTCTATGTGTCGAGTTCATGTTCATCAACCAGTCCGCTGCTGCACCACACATACTTTGCTGTTTTGGTTTTCCTTATTGTCACTGTCACCAGCAGTTCTCGATAGCTGCTCAACGACAGTCTTCAAATCTAACCTTAAACGCATTTCGGTTTTTTTTACCATCTGTGCAGCAATAGCATAGCAAAGATGGCATTGTTTTCAGTAGTGTCTGTTTGTTTGTCAACGAGGTAAGTCTTGAACTGTTTTTAATATCATATTGAAATTATTATGTGAGCAAGATATGGTCAAAAGCTCAGACGAGTTCGAAAATGGCTGCATTCCAACGCAATGCGGTGCGCGGTGGCGATTTAACATTTCTGTCGTTCTAGTCTCGCCTATTATCACCAACTGTACCTGCCGCCGCAGCCTCTGAAATTACCACATAATACTGTTATCAAATTATGCACATTATTAAGCCGCAGCTCGATCGCGATAGAGAGACTGCAGCTTCACACATCGGAGCTGTCCACCTGCTTGTCCGTTTGTCCATCTGTCGCCAAAATGCAAAAAAAATGCAATTTTCTCAAAAACTAAGCAATTTAGAGCTGTGGTGTCTATTGACAACCTATAGGAAGTTATGTAAGCTTAACTGGGCTTTTCAAAGAACCCATTATTGGATCTCTACAATCCAAGATGGCTGAGATCCGTCATCTTGAAAATAGACATGACGTCATTTTTTCTGCCAAGGGTGGTCCGATTTGGATAAAATTTCGCAGACTGGTACATGTCGACTGCGGTGATGTGTGGAAATGGAAACCAGATGTAGAATTCCAATATGGCGGACGTTTGGGCGAATTCAATGGCATGTCATCCCAGAGCCACGTATCACAATGTAGGGTGCTACCACTTGATGAATTCACTGTCACGATTCCAGAGCCACATGCCACATTGCAGGGTGTAAGAATTAAATCCGCCATATTTTATTTTTTGTTTTTAATGCAGTTTAGGCTTTGACGAGCAGCGGCTTTTGTATCGTCTCCGATACACTTGTTATTATCATTATCATTAGTTACTTTTTGTCGATCTCTGATGTAATACGAGCCGCTGGAGCCGGCAGTTATGAGCTCAGCATGGATACCACTCTCGAGTGCCACGACCGCCTCGCAGGCAACTCTGTCGAAGTCATCCTCGGCATCACCGCTGTCGACGACAACGACGTCATTCACACTGACGCTCGTACCACCAAGTTCCTCGTAGTCGAGCGTTGAGCTGACGACGGACAGCGGCAGCACGTCGTGGTCCGCGCTAGCCGTCTCCACGGCCGAGTTAGGCAGGGCGTCGTAGCCGCCACACTGCAGGCGACCGTCGACCACCAACGACGCGGACGTCATACTAGACCACCAGCTGACTATCAGCAAGAACTTGTCAAACTCTCCACGCTTCTGGCGTTACCGTAATCACGAGACAGAAGCACTGATATGATAACTGACACGTATATCAACGAAGGAAAACGTCAAGTATCGTGTCCATCGAAGTTGAGAGGTTCAAAGTAACCTTCAAGCCAAGGCCAAGCGCACACGGTACCGATCAAACACTAAAGCGGCGCCAGGCTTACGCCGCACAACATGGATCAGTGAGCAGTCGGCTTCATTAGAACCTTTCACTAATCAATGTAATGCGCAAGCTCAAGTTTTTAACTAGCACGACCGATAGTTTGCTGTGTTATAATCATCACTATACGCTGGACCAGCTACAATGGTACAGCAGCTGCAATCAGGTGACGGGCTGATCTGCTGATCTAATTCAACCGCCCACGCAGTCAAGTCCGCCGCATCGACGCTGGCTGATCATACAGACTGGTGCTACGAAAACGGACTGGCGGCTAGCTCAATCCGTGCCACAAGCTGATCTAAGGGCACTCAAGACTAAATACGCCCTACTCAGCCGTCAGCGAACCGTAACCTCAACGAAACCACGGCGCAGTTGAAGACGACCAAACTATCCAGACCGACTTCAGTCGTCAATTAACTACAATAGTACAGCACCCGGTTCACGCGCTGGCTGACTCCAGTCACACGCTGCAGTTGTGACAATAACAACACGCAAGCTGCAGCAGATGGTGGCGGTTTTGCCAGCTATCAAACTGGGAAGGCTACAGTCAACAGCGATCACAGCCCACTATAGTCACCCGCTACAGCGCAGCTACGTAGGTCTAGCTGTATACACAGCGTCACCATACAGCACATACAGTAGTGATGATTGGCCTACAACCTCTATGGACGATGTGGCGGAACTGTCCGGGGATGGGAAATAAGAGGGGAAATGTGAGCGGGGGAGAAACATCTGGAAGAACGTCACACACTATACAATAGGGGTTACAGCTGTAATGGCGTTGTAGGCTGTTCGCATCAGCAGTGTATGTGATCATTAACGCACTGTGTGAACAAGCTGTTGACCTTTAACCCTTTAATACCCACATTATAACCGCAGAGCAACGGACACCAACGTCCATACCCTAGGTCCCATGGGAACCCCCTTGCAATGTTCTACATTAACTAGAGATGTTCTTATGCATTAAAAATTTAAAACTGACCATTACACTCTGCAGACGTTCACATTAATGTGATTTATAATTTCTTTTTCTCCAATTCTGACTGCAAATGAGCTTGAATAGATACTAAAGGTCACAAAGACTATGAATTTCTATGTTGTGGACAGATATACTGATGATACTTTTCGTTGTGCTCAGTTTTGTTACAGCATGACTTAGCCATAGGTGGCTTGCCTGGTGGTCTGTCACAATCACATGCTGGTAATGAGGCAAAGCTGATTACCATAGGATAATGCGTTTTCACCAGCACACAGCCCAGGGACTCTAGTTTTTGACACCAATGTGCCATGTCGTTTGGTACGGTAAAACTAGAATGGCGTGGCTTCCCGACGGTGAAATAATTTTGAAGATATCTTTGTTCATTTTGACAGAATGTATGAAAGTGATGGACGGACAGACGGACGGACACCGCATGACGCCATAGGCCGCGCTTATGGATAGCATCTCGCGGCAAAAATGGCTTTCCCGATGCCATAAGAACAGCAGATTGCATGCATATTGCAATTAAAGCACCAGCAGATACTGAAGATGCCTAGACATGAACGGGAAAGCCGTACATAGGTCTATCGAAGCAGTAGGCAGTGTCGACATAACTCGCTATGTACTCGCCAGGTGGCGCCCATCCATTCGTCTGGCGTTCACAGATTGTTTATAAATTGGCATATTCAAGACGGATATGTATGATTATTATTGTCATTACTGTTTATCAGTGAAGTTTTGTTTTAGCGATGGTACAGCCAATTAATTTCCCAACCTATTATACAAAATAATTTTTCATAAATGCCCACCAATAATAATACGGTATGTCCAGTACGTCTGCCAAACGTCACTTTGCAATCCAAGGATTCTCCGGTGTCACGTGACGATAGCAACTCTAATTGCTATTGGCTATTTATTTTTATGCTGAAAATAGTCAAGAAAAACTTAGAAATTGCTAAGAAAATGTTCTGAGAATTGACTTAAAAATTTTCTTAATTATTTCTTAGGACTTCCTAACTCCCGGACTTAGGAAAAACTTAGGCAACACTTAGGAAAAACTTAAGAAAATCTTAGGAACTTCTGAGAATCGGGCCCCTGGACAACATTTTGAACATTTACATCAACTCTAAGTGTTGCTTCTCAGTTCTAGTGACACTGATACTTTCTTCATGGTTATTAATAGTCACAACTTTTGATAGCTTTAAAACTGAGTTTGTTCAAAGCAACATGATTTTGTTACTTGTGTTATATTACAACAAAATTTAGCTGTGTATGTATAATTGGGAATTTGTGTGTAATATTGTGTGACTGTAGTTGAAGAACAATTAGTATATCCTTAACGTGAAAAGTAAAGTACAGTCGTGGATTTGTATAGCGCATCGTCGTGAAGCACCTCTAATGCGCTACCGTTTCCCGTAAGTCGGCGCTGATCTCCGCAAGCCAACCCGACAGCCAGGCATAAGCGAACACTGCGAGACCACGTGATACGGGTTGGTGCACCACGCGATATGCCTGTTTACTTCCCAGCTTTCGCTGGTACCAAATTATACTGCTTGGTGACAGAGGCAG
>Ga0209149_1000947_pt1 | contig 13581 bp, 14 predicted proteins | sample WorMetTyACAVOLI2_FD_187423 | JGI IMG/M metagenome (GOLD analysis project Ga0209149, IMG submission 187423) | Marine gutless worms symbiont microbial communities from Max Planck institute for Marine Microbiology, Germany - Olavius algarvensis... ... | reverse complement strand
GGGCCTAAATCCAAGTCACTAAATGCTAATGTGCATTAAACTCCCATAAATAAACTACAGTTGGGTTTTGCAGGGATAGCAAAACAATAACACAAGGAAGGACAAGTGCTGAATCGCTAACAGTAGCTTAGATAATTAGTTACGCTTCAGTGGCTCACATCCTATAACGACGCCTGCTGCGCCAGTTGTCCGTTGTGCCTCGCACATTCCAGCCTTGCAGATTACACAGCGCCTCGCATTGATACCTCGCACCGTACCTCGCATTTTACCACCTCGCAGACTCGCATCTCGCACTTTACCCCCGCACTGTATGCTACCGTAACAGCGTCATAAAACTGGCAGAATTTTACAATTACAAAAAAAACAGTCATAGCACCAAAGTCAGTGAGCAGCAACATATATAAAACATACGATAATACTGTAAGGTGCATTTGGTCAATCTGCGCATTTGACCAAATGCGCTGTGCGTGTGGCAAATGTGCATTTGATCAAAGCCCTAACCATGACTCTAATCCTAACACTAACCCCAACCCTAATGCCAACCCAAACCGTAACCCTATCCCTAACCCTAATCCAACCCTAAACCTTGCCTCGACAAAATGCTCTGCATGTATGCAAGTTGGTTTAGTGCGCACATTTGATCAAACGCGCTGCGCATTTGTCAAATGCGCAATTTGCCAAATGTGCCCTACAATACAACAACAAACACATTGAATAAGTACATGGCATCACTTGATCATTGCATCATCACCGGACCTAAAATATGCTATACAATGCATTATTAACCTACTGGTACTTTCCTCTGCCGAAAAATACTGGAGTGTAAAATGATTAGGAACCAAATTATTTACCGAACTACTGTCCGGTGTGGACGACAGATGAGCACACGGGGCAGCTGTTAGGTTTAGGGACCACTGTACTTACAGAACTTATGAATCAGCACTTTTTAACAATTCAAGTATGCTATCACGAATGTCTGCTATCCCGGAGGAAGCGGAATATTAAGAAAACTGTCTCTGTGCTATTGTATTGTGCACTATTATAATGGTGCGCAAAAGTAACAACAGTTCAGTCGACTATATCAGGCTTTGATCTTGCTTGTTTTAGCTCTCTGTCATCCGAGTGCTTCTGTATTTTGATCTTTATGGTGCTACATACATATTAATTTTTTTGGTTACATCTCTTTCTTTATGTTTTAGTGACCTGAGCATGGTGGGATTGGCCCTTGACCTGGTTTATTGACCGTTATCCTTCAGTGCTATAACACTGTTGGTAGGGTCATACAGCCCACAAAATCATCTTCAAAATGACCTATAACGCATCAAGTGGGATGTTAAACCCTAGTATACCACACCATACCATACTCTCAGGGTTAGGGTTGGGTTAGGGTTAGAATTACGGTTAGGCTTAATGGTTAGGGTTGGGGATAGTGCATGTCCCTTGAGGATAGTGGAGCCAAACCCAGACAACATGGACACCACTAATTAAGTCGGTATTTTTCACACTTGCATGGGGTTATGGTAAATATTTTGTTGGCCCTGTTGGCTGGAGTTGCTGTTTGGATGCAGTTTCAGTTTCGGATTTAAAAATTGTAACAAGACGAGTAATTTCTAACGCTGATGGAATGATAAGCGAATTTGCTTAGTGTCATTGGTAACTGCATAGATGTTCACAAACTCAAATTCTTTTGTTATTATGCATATTGAACTCATGACAGCCATGCATTCCCATGCAATCTTCTTCTTCTCGTATGCGTGTCATTTACCATAATTGGTAAATGCAATGAGGATGATGCAGCGAAAGAATGAATTGTTGTTTTAGCTTGTGGAACAGTACGGACCTGAAGCAGATCGACATCTCTTTAGGTGCCTTTTCTCTCACGTTGATTTCAGTGGCGATGGTAGAAGTAGTGGAAAAGACTTCCATCAGGTGAGCAGTATGACCATGTTTAGTAATAGCATAGCTTATCTGTATGTTAAGTGATGTTCTGCTGTATGAGAATGATGTGTAATGTCTATGTAATGTACAGTGTTTGTGTTGATGTGATTTGTAGGTAAAAAGCTTTTTTGTGTGATTGGTGTGCACAGTCAAAATATAAATTTGGTAGTGCAAATTAGAGCATTCCAATTAGGAACAAGAGGTCAAAGTAATTTGACAAAAAGCGCCTCACGGGGGGCCCATTCCCCAGTTAGGGGTCACCCCAGGGGGTCGAAATTTGTACCATTAAATTCCTGGGGTAGGGGTTCCTATTAGTGTTCCATAGTAACTACCGGTATAGGCCTAGGATGCACCCTTTGGCCACAGTGCACGCGCGTGACAACCAACCAACGACCAGCAACGTCACGACACAGCCTATCTCAATAAGCGCCTCTTTTACTAAAGTAAAGTGAGGCGCTTAAAAATTATCTCAAATCAAATCATTGTTTCGATTTGGTTCCATTCACCATGGTCTTAGATCTGTGACTTTCCAAATTTTGAACTTTTGAAGAGTTACAAAGGATGAGTTTACTGAGCTCAAGTGAGCACTGAGCACTGTTAATTTAAAAAAAATAATGGGTCATGTGTTGCATGTGTGTTTATTCAGACGCAGTATTTGATACAAGAGTGTGCAACGTTGATTGCTAAACCAAACTTTGTGTCAATATTGTGTTACGCACTTGATAACCCACTACATCAGCAGAAGGTATCAGTTATTTGTTGTTTTTCTCCCTGTCCATAATGCTGTGTGCAAAGTAGGGATGTTAAGTTTCCAGAAATTTGTTTCTCGAGTCCAGAATTTCAATTCCTGGGAACTCGATCGAGTCTCGATGGGTACCGTATCTCAGCTCTGCCAATACAGATTCCAAGAAAAAATACGGTTTGCGTTGCGTGGAGCTGGTTAGTGCATACAGGTGTGGCAACGAGTAGCAATATATTCGTCCCCTCCATGCACAGTGTGGGCTAGTCGCCGAGTCAAGTACCTGGAGAAACGTGCAGTCCATGTGAGTTGGTCAAGCCCACCAGACACAGCGATATAGGCGGCCGTCTTTTGTCATTATGGCTTACATCATAGTGCATCGTCTTCCCACTACAAGAGATCTGTGGATCACAGAATTTATAGTCCGCATCTCGCCGGCATCTGCTGTTTTGCACCTTCGATCACGTCTGTGTATGTTAAGAATTTACAGTTCTCTATGTACAAAAAGCTTTCAGACGTGCAATGGCGCATCTCGCAGGGTTACATCAGACGGTCTGCTGACAGAGCCTCTCTGAAGTGGCCACAGTGGCGATCGTGTAAGGGTTTCAGATTTCATGGCTGCCTACAGGAGAGGCAGATCGCTGACAAGAGATATGACGGACCGGCGGCTGCACTTGGTCTCCTTGTGTGTGAAAGTCAGTACCGCCACGTGCCATACTCGCTTCAGTCAGTGTCACTAAAATGAACAGATGTGCCCTGCCACCATCAGTTGTGATCAGAGATTATATAGGCCGTGGTTGTAGTGCAGTGAAACTGGGTCAGTGATCTGAGCGCATGAGACAGTGGACACGTGAACAACTCAACATTGCCTTGAGAAGACAGGCAATGCATCATAAAAGACAGTGCCGGCGGCAGGCCACCCACGACAAGAGACTTCAAAGGCAGTTGCCGCCGTCTTTCACGGAGTGCCTAGCTGGTCACCCACGGTCGGGCAATCAGACACATCGTGTCGTTCACAGCTGTGTGTGGCCTAATGTCATTTCTCGATACTTGACTTAGAGAAATTTAATTCTCGAGCGCGAGAAAAAATTCCAGACTCGTTAACATCCCTAGTGCAAAGTGTGTAAAATTTAAGTGAATGAAAATGCAACGGAGTGATAGAGAAGTAATGCAAAAATCGTTATCATTTAACTCTGAAAGACTTGTCCATACGACAAATAAACATGACCATGCTTAGCTGTGCTTAGCTTCGGTGTTTATTATAAATTTGATATGTTGTGCATGTTATCACATTCAGCCTCTCTGGTAAATGTTTACATCATGCTGTTAAGATAAATGTCTTACTTGTTACTAGGCGTGTGTGGATTGGATTTTTTTTTTATTTTGGTACAGTTTCGGTTCAGTTTTTGAAAAAACTCAAGATTCGGTTTCGAATGAGTTTGGTTTGGTTTGGTTTAAAAACACGGCTTAGTTCGGATATTGTACTTACCACATTGTGTCATCTGTATGCTAAGCAATGTTTTGGTGGTGTTTTAAAACGTTCTTTATCTGCACATTGAATGCAAGTAGTTATTTTTGTCACTTTTAATTTGAATTGCAGATTGCGTGCAGTTTTAATCAGAAAACCATCTGAACAGATGTCAAATTTTCGGTTTTTGAAAACTGAATCCAAACTGACTTTTGGTTTTCTGCACACCCCTACTTGTTACTTTTTTGATACGAGAAGTGAGATAATTATGTCGGTTTTCATGTAGCGAGTGTGATTAATGTGTTTCAAATGTTTTTTGCAGAGTTTGCGTCCGTCAGCTCACTTGTTCAGTCAGCTAAGCAAGGTGCTGAAGTTAACTAGCGTGCAGGAAATCGCTTTTGGTCTCGCCGCGTTCAGCTCGTCGAACTCCGAGACCCATCGTTACGCCGTGCAGTTTGTGCGACAGAAACTGCCACAACTACTCAACTCTTATATTGATACAGGTTTGTATTTAACACGTTTACACATAATGCAAAGTAAATTGATAAATTAGTGGAGTTGTGTGGTAAATGATACGGTTTAGTGAACAGCATGGCATGGAAGATATTGTCGATTGAAACTAACTGTAACAATATAAGTGTAACATAACCCTTGACACATCAGGATGTTGTGATGTACAGATTGCGGTTCTGGTGAAGGTGGTGGTCTTCAGGACACACCAATAGAAGTTGTACATTTACTTCTGTCACATCTGCTTTCACCAGCAGACAGTGACTCTCTTGGTGTCTCATCAGAACAGAAAGACGCTTTCTTTCGGACTCTGACGAAAGGTTTTCATTAGCTTGTTGTCTTTATTAGTAGACTTTCGTTATATATTTATGTACAAATGTTAAATTTTCCTTCCTTACTTAGTGCTCGCATTTTGGTCATATCTGACATGCATTTGCCATACTTGGTAGAATACAAGAGTGAACCTTGACAGTCAACATGTTTGAGATGTAATGGAACCGCAGTAGGAACTAATGATTATGTCATGGAATCGTACAGCGATAAAGTATTTGTAGCTCTTCAGATGTTTGCTGTTGCCTTGTAGATTTTCCGCGTGATCGGGTTCCAGTTGTATTGGCCCCGTTACTTTACCCAGAGACGCTAGATCTGCCAGTGTCAAAACTTGGCATAGATTCTACCACTCTGCCGTTCAGTGTACGTATCATAGGATATTTATGAAAGTACAGATTACTTAGCAGTCAAATGTAAACACTGTAGTAGCAACAATAGTTGCTATTACAGTTATAGTTGCTATTGGTTGGCGGTTTGGCTTAGTGGTAACGCGTTGGCCTCGATCAACGTAGTTGCGCTATGTCAGACCCGGTTAGTACTCGGATGGGTGACCGTCTGTGGACGGGTAAACCATCCCTGTATGTAACCAGCCAGCTAGGTCGACTCAGACTTCTATCCTCTGTGCGACGGTAAAATGAGTATCAGCTTTCGGGCTGAGTAATAATAATAAATGGCGATGGTGGGTGTAGTTTCTGGCAGCCTGTACAGGCGGACTCACAGCCTAAGTCATCTGGCTTGGTCTTGGGTCGGTGGCCGCTTGGCGCCATTCTACATTCATCAGATGAATCGGGTGAACTCTCGCAATGGCTCTACCATGATGACAGCACCATACAGATTGTCGTGATTATTATTATTATTATTAATAGACTCATTATATGGCCATATTTTTGGTTGAGTTGGTACCAGATTCATCAAAGAAATGTTACTACTGTTAGTAGGGTGACCACTTGTATGGAAAACCTGGAAATGTCAGGAATTTTGACACTGTCAGGGAAATGTCGGGGACTTTACTAAATGTTGGTTAAGTGTCGGGGAATAAATATGGTTGGGGAAAAGTGGCCTAAAACTGTTGTTAGCTATATAGTTGCATCCATTCTTTACTATGCTGAACTTGTGCATTTCATTTTAGTTGGTATGGTTACCTTTTATTAATCTTCTCATTAACAAACCACTGTGTTTCCTTATTTATATGCAGACTTCTCAAAATCTATCAAAAGTGCAAGCTTCTTGGTTTAACACACTTGATTTCATAATCTACTCTTTGTCCACGAAAAATCAAAGCCAGAGAATTTTTAGCATAATTTTATTTAGGACTGATGAAATTTTAAAAAATTGGAGGACTTATTTCTGAGTCTACTCAGAACACAACTGGCAATTGCATTTCAGATGAAGCATGTTGTAATACCGTTGCCTGAGACGTTTTATTTTAGTGACGTCTTGCAGAACTGAAACAGACTGTTAGTCAAATGCAGAAAGCATTCCATGGTTGTTGCAGCCATCAGTCAGTGGCATCGCCGTCTGTCTGCTTGTGTCGGGGCTTATGGTCGACATTTTAAGCACATTTTGTGGTGTTTTCATGGTCCACTGTGTTGAGTTAATGCTGAGAATTTTTGAATTTGGAGTTTTACTGTTTGACTATTTTGTTTATCATGAAAATGTAACTTGTCTGAAACGTTTTACCAGGTATGAGTGTTACGCAGGTGAGGTGGAAGACATAATCATAGCCAGACTCCCAGTTGTCTCGTAAATCGCTGCGCCAAAAATTAAAGCGTTAATAGTTGCAGTTTGATGACGTTATGCTAAAAAGTAGTTGGCTTTGTTTTTTGAGGACACTGTATATATCGTGTTTACTCAATCTTTATCCTCCCTTCTTGAAGCATGACCATGTTGTGCCCACCTATAACATTATGCCGCTTTTCCCAATCATCTCAGTTCTGCACAAGGTAGCTTATGTTCAGTTTCACGCACATGTACCAAAGTATTTTCACCTCTTAATGCTGTTGTGCCATGTCATTTTTTCTTCACTGGTTATGTTTCGCTGCCGTGCAACTGTAACATAAACCTCTATGTACACAACTATGTGATATTATATGCCTAATGTTATATGTGCTCTATGCCTTCTCCACACGTGGATGGTAGTATCCTTAGCTGCCAGTAAGGAGGCCTGTTGTCTGACTTGTTCCAGCTACTTCTTATCCTGGCTGGCATGGTTGCATCTGTACTGCATCCACCCCTAGATAGCAGAAATTGTTAACTAATCCTATGTTAAATCCATTGTAATGTAAATGTCAATTTATATAGCGCATCGTTGCAAAAAAAACGCCTCTAATGTGCTCGACAACGCCTCTTATGCGCTAAAATTCCATTACTAATATCCATGGTAGAGTTCTGTCTTTTGATATCTGGTGCAGACAAATGACTTGCCTGCTTTGTACATATTGCCACTGCCTTTTATACTACTGTATTTGTACCCATGTAAGGGAATTTTGTACATTGTATCGACAGCTCTATGAAAATGGCATTATTGAGTTCATATGTTCTTCATTGCCTTGTTACTTAGCTCACGCACTGTTGCTTTGTTTTTTTGCCACGTGATTAATGCAGCCTGTAGCACATGTGTCTGTCATGTTCGTGTATTGTATAGAAACTAGTAAACATATACTCAAACTTTTAACCTTCTTATAGCTCCATCATTCTAGTTTTTGCATCCAAAATATTATGGTGAAATTCCGATTTGTTTCCCTTTAACGGTTGTGTGAATGCAGGTTGGGTATGAAAAAATCACAATTTTTGACCAGTATCTCGCTTTATCTTAGAAATGATACAAGATAGGGCCATAGTTACCATGGTATGCCAGTAGGACTCGTATGCGATACATCGAATGGCGCAATTTTCTGAACTTCGTAGGACACGCCGTTATTTAATGTTATGTATCTGAGAAATGGTACAGGGCAGAGACACTGTTACAGTGGAATACTAATAGGCACTTGCACATACATGCTTTACTGACTGGTGTAGTTTTGAATGACTTGAGTGACCTTGAGTGACTCTCAATTTGCAATGACCTCTCTGTTATAGCTTGAGCTTCTTATGTCAATAATGCTAATTTTCATAGCTATGTTGTTGAGTGGTAAATAACGTACTTGTTGTGTGTGTGTTTGCTCGTGCTGAATGGAAATGTATGACATCAAAAACAACACAATCCTGCATTGTTAACAGACACTAGCAATTTGATGTTCCATTAAATGCTGAAGACTATTAACTACCATTTTTTTTGCAGTGGTCTGTCCTTGTTGATATGTTGGTTGTAGATGAGCACTTCATTAGCTGATATGCTGTTGGAGCTTGGTCACAATGTGACCAAAAGGTGAGTTTCATTTTACAGTACTAATAACAGCTAAAATGTACTACAAACACAGACCTGTTGACTAATTGGAATGCAAGTTCTTTGTGCATTTCTATGGTAGTTTGAATAAAGTTCAATGACTTTGTGTTCAGCAAGTTTGCTCGCACAGGTTGTTTTAACTCTCAAATAAAAGTTGGGACTTTGTCATTGCTGTTGAATGTCTAGTGTCATGGAGTTAAGTGTTAAGACAGTCAGACAGTTAAATAAATTCATGTTCTCTGTACACTTTTGTTACAGTGAGCTATTTTATAAAATAATACACTCAGGGTTCAAAAAACCCAGTTTTTTTTGGGTTTTATTGGGTTTTTCACGGTTTTTTTTATTTCAATGTGCAGTGCCAGATGCTATTAACATCAAATGAATGTGTAAGGGAAAATAATTAACTGCACTTTTATTTATTTCTCTAAAGCTTTAAACATAATAAAATCTTTAGTTATTAGCAGCACGAGAAACGAAACTGGATTAAATTTGGGGTGGGTTTTTACCGGCTTTTTTTTGCCGGGTTTTTAGGTGGGTTTACCCAAAAAACGCCGTTTTTTTGGATATCTACCCGGGTTTCTGAACCCTGAATACACTTCATAATGAGTACAGCTTTAGTGCTGTACATCACAATTCTAACAGATCTGTAGGCTTATGCTAAGAGATCGGCTTTCAACACAGTTCTGAACTGTCCACAACTGATGGATGATGAACAGAGTGGCTTAGAAGCACGTTTCAGATAGTTGGAAAGTAGAAACTCGTATTTAAAAAACATTTTGCATTATGTTATTTGTTAATTGATGTTTTTGTTACAGCTTGGATCAGTGTCGCAGTACATTGAAAGATCTCGGAGCGAGTCAGTTGACTGCTGCGTTCGTTGCTCGTGTCATTGGCATGATGACACGTCATCCGTCCACTGCTGTGGACCACACTTCTCTTCAGGTAGGTTTTCTAATGTAATTCATTAATGATATCTTAATGTGTATACATTTTATGGACTGTGTAAATTTCACATGATGCTGATAAAGTTCACACATTATATTTTGCAGTACTTACACTGTACAGTGTTCAGTGTTCACGTGCAGTTCTGCATAGTTAATACAGAGCCCTTGAAGCCGCTTGTGCTGCATACATTTGTCATTATTACATTACAATACAATACAATATAAAAAAACTTATAAAGCGCCATATGTAACAAAAATGTTATTCGTAGGCACTAGTGTGACACGTGACCAGGCAATATAGGCAATGATAAAAAGATAACTGTTAAGTTTATGCTTAAAAATGCTAACAGAGCTCACGGTAGATCGTTCCAGTTAGTAGCAGCAGAGTGTTTGTAACAACGTGAAGGTGAAACAGTTCGCATGTAACCAACAGAGAGGAGATGGTGAGAAGATGACTGTAAATTGTGACTAGGATTATGAATGGTTAAAAGGTCACATAAATACGAAGGATTGTTGTAGCACAAAACATTAAAAGTTATTAAAGCCTGTTTGTATAAAACATGCTGTTTGTTTGACTGGCAGCCAGTACAGTTTGATGAGTGCAGGTGTGATATGTTCGAATTTGCCGGCACACTGCAGTTTCTTTAAGTTGCAGTCAGTCATGCAGACAAACAGTGAGTTGCAATAGTCGAGTCTTGAGCCGACAATGCTGCAGGTGACAATTCTGGCAATGTCATCAGGAAGAGACTGGCGCACATGGCGGAGCACGTATATGTGAAAGTAGCAGGCTTTACACACGTTGACCACATGGTGGTCGAATGTAAGATGCCTGTTGCCTGTCTAATGTGACGCCGAGACTTTTGATTGTGGCTGACGGTTGGATGACGGCGTCAGAGACCTATAGCGACGGTGCGTCGTCGACAGACTGTCGCCGTCTAGTAGCTGTGAACAGAATCGCCTCAGACTTGCTGGTATTCTTATACATTACATTGTGGAAGAACAAGTTAGGTCAGCTATTTGTTCACTGTCACAAGACACCTAGAGTTGTGTTTTTGTGTCACATTGTGTGATTGACATGGTAATTCTGTAGAGTTTGCTGGTGAGTGGCGGTGGCAGATGGACCGACTCTAAAGATGGTACAGAGTCAGCCAGCAGTACGTCACAGTCTGCCAGCAGCTGGAATATTGATATCTTTGTTGATGTTGTCAAGGAGCTGGTACGTAGTTTTTTACTAGGTTGTAAACCACAGCTTCTCATTTACTCGTCACTGCACTGACATATTCATTCTCGGTTCTCGGTAGTGATTTCATTGGTGTATGTTGATGATGAATATTTTGTTATTGAAAGTTATTTGTGTCTTTCTTCTGTGACTGTTGTTTCAAGAAGATGTTCTATTTGGAACAGAGTCTTATAGTTGGATTGTCTGATGGTAAATATCTGTTGTTAGGCACCAAACCTGGTGTGGAATGAAGTTGTTAAAGAACTCGACTACACAGGCTTTCAGATCGTGAGCCGTGCCGGGTTTGAACTGCTTATTCGTGGACTTAGCCGTGGATTGTCGGAGGCATTTCCGGTTGAAGTGCTGTACAGTTTGTGGAAGAACAAGGAGGGACAGGTAGTTGCTAGCTTCTGTGCAGTTTTATACTCAGTTACTCAAGATACATTTACATTAGCAATCATTTCTACTTACTCTATAAACCGTTTTTATAAGCAACTTTAATGTTTTCATATTAATGTTTGTTATTTGTTTTTTATTCTAGCTTAATCGCCTTGATCTTACATTCATAGGTTTTACCGTCTTATAAGTTATTTTCATATCCTGTCCATCATATAAACGTTGAATGGCAGTAAATAGCTTTCTTGTGCTGATGCACTGTTAAGAAACTACACACTCGCCCTGTAAACCTGCTGTGTCATTTTTTGTGATCGCTGTTTATGTACTTTGTCTACAAAGACTAGCTTTGTCTGAAAGAACTTACGAAAAGGTTGTGAGTAAAATATTTTTTAAGTTAAGTGACAACACAGTAATGTGCATTCTTAATATCTTTACAGTTTATGAGTGCGAGTATTGTGTTTTTTATGAGACCTAGAAAATGCCATTGGCTTTGTAACTTCTTGTAACTAACTGCTTGACATTAACTATTGCCAGTGTGTCATGCAGTTATTATGAGAGACCAACAGGTCATATTATTAATTTGTTTCATATCCAGCATTTTCAGTGTACAGTGTATTGTTTATAATATAGCTCATGCTCATTGCTCATTGCTCATTGCTATTTTTGTTGCTTTATTGCTTTATTTTGTTTGCATGTTGATATGTATCGTCACAGCTATCCTGGCTTGTGTACTCCTTGAAAAACTCCGACATATTCTGTTTGGCCGATTTTCCACACCGTACTGTAGTGATGGACGCGCTGAAATCACTTCCAGATGATGAGAACAAAGACATTACTGTATGGTCAGTACCACATTTAAAATGCTACAGAGTATTTGTAGCTGTGTCTAAGGATATTATGGTATTTCATTAGAAAGAGAAATGTCACTCACATTTGTCTAATAGCTGTGTGATGTTTTGCTTGCTTTTGTATATTGCTGGCTTCTGTGTGCTATACAGGAAGTCATTGGATCTCATTGACGTTTTGCTGCAGTTAGCAGATGAAGGCTTTCAGGCTCTCGTCTTAGAACTGTTCAAGTTTCCAATGCAGTATTGTCCAGATCTCCTGCTTCTTGGACTTCTTCAAATTGTACGAATATTGTTTTACATGATAGTCGCATGTCTGTTGAATTGCATTGAAATCGTTACGAAGTATTAAACATCAGTATTGAATCCTGATGTATTAGCGAGAAAGCAAAGGAAGACTAGAATCAGATTTATTTGATGCCTATAAATTAAAGCTTGTACATTCACCTTTGTGTATATATTTCATGATTAGTCTTTACAACATGTTTTAAATAACTTTTTGATCATTTGCTTCTTATCTTTGGTATAACCTTATTAATTTGTTCATGTTTTGTCAAAGATAGAAGGTGTGAGTGACTGGAGTGTGTAACATTGCTGATTGTTATCATTACAAGGCACACATCTCGTCAGTATTTAGCTCTTATATGTTGGCGCATTTTTCCACTGCAGAGCCGATGGGCAAATCTGAAGAAGGAGTTACTGTCGACAATCATACCGATGTTCCTCAGTAACCACCCGAACTCTGTGCCGGTTCTTCAGGCAGCATGGCACTGTGCGTCACAGTCACACAATGTGCGTAGTCTTGTGCTGCATGCGATGGCTGAGTGGTACATGCGTGGTGAACTACACGACCAGGCCCGACTCTCTCGCATCCTTGACGTTGCTCAGGATCTCAAGGTACGTGTATGTTCTCATGCTCTGCCACTGATAAACCATCAGCAAGAGTTTGGGTTTAATTTGGTGTGGTGATGGCTGATTGCTGGATGTTACATATTTTGAAGTTATACATTGAATAAGTAATGTATCTTGCATAGGGTTTTTGTAATCAAAGTGAGTACTACTGTTGATGGAAGTCACTTGTAGTTGCTGTCAGCTGTTCTGTGAGCAGTGCCTGCACTACTTGCACAGATTGGACAGCAGGCATCGATGTGAAGTAAACATACTAACACATTAAAATGTTGTTTTGCTGCAATGCATAGTTATTTGTTGGAAAAGATGAGATGAATGTGTGGATGTGTTGCAGGCATTGTCGCTGCTGTTAAACGCAACACCATACGCGTTTGTCATTGACTTGGCTTGTCTTGCATCTCGACGAGAATATCTTAAGCTTGACAAGTGGCTGACTGATAAAATTCGAGAACACGGGGTATGGTAACATCTCCCTTGATTTATATCATTGCATTGATAATAATATATGAACTCACAGTCACAATTTATAATAACAACAGCAGTAGTAATCTGCCTGCAAAAAATGTGTTGGCTAATCGGTTCTATAGTTAATCAAGTTTCTGTAGAGAAGCAGACAGGACTGGATTCAAGAGTTTTGTTTTAAATGATTTTACTTATTTGGGCACATTATGCGCATATGGACGACAACGCAGATGCCAAGAGGATCCTGTTGGCCTCCCCTCCGGCAGACTGGAGAAGACAACTAGGTCGTCCCCGCATCACGTGGCTCATCACCGTCCAACAGGATCTGAAACATCACCATCTTACGCTCCCCGAAGCAGCAGATTTGGCTCAGAACCGCCCTCTGTGGAGGATGATGTCGACGTATGGCGCTACGCAATCGTGAGTTGCATGCCAG
>Ga0209149_1000946_pt1 | contig 13584 bp, 6 predicted proteins | sample WorMetTyACAVOLI2_FD_187423 | JGI IMG/M metagenome (GOLD analysis project Ga0209149, IMG submission 187423) | Marine gutless worms symbiont microbial communities from Max Planck institute for Marine Microbiology, Germany - Olavius algarvensis... ... | reverse complement strand
TATGTATCATGATGATGATGATGTGCCAGTATTGCACGATTTCATCCGATTCCATTAGGCCGACCAGTACCCCGCTTCTGCTACAGCGCTATAGGTCAAGCCTAAAAACTGGCCCGGCCCGGCCCGAGATATCACACATCAAAGACATCGTGACATTCCGCCATCTTGATACGATCATTCTGCCGTTCGTTTATTGAAAGCGATATTTATGATCTAGGTTAGCTCCACCCACCAATCTCATTAATTGGAGCAAGCGATCTGAACGACTTTTCGAACGCAGCCTCTGTGGACCACTTGTGCCAACTGCATCACTACTTGTTCACTGCTTTAAATATGTCGTGTTCGCAAATTTGGTAACAGACGAACGAACGGACTGACGAACAAAAGGACAGACAGACAACCCGAGCACATAATGCCTCCACCAGCCAGTCTAGCCTGGTGCAGGCATAAAAATAAGAAATTTACAATTATAACATTAAAAACTGAACAAAGTAACACACAGCATGCATGCATCCATGGAAGAAGCACACGTCAACATGCAAGTTGCTATGATAAAGCATGACAAACACACCACAACACCGAGACTGCTGTTAGTTACCAGACAGGTGTTCTGTAAGATTTTCTTTCTGCGAGAGAAAGCCCAGGTGACTGGAACTAGGCGAGTCGGGAGAATGACAATAGCAACTGTCAGGCTGACTGGCCTGTAAATCTGCCTCGTCATCATGTAACATGTCATCAGTCTTATCACTCACTGTGGCTGCCTTCCTCCCGCAGTTGTCATGTTTTATCACTATTGTAGAGTTAAGTGCATTGGGTGAGTCGAGTGACGTGTGCATACTGTCATCATGGCTGCTGTCACTCCACTTCAGAGTTTCGGTATTCGACAGCAGCGAGTCGGACTGGCTCCAAGCACCGGACTCGGTGGACGCCATCAGCAGTCCACTGGACTGTCTGCAGTCGTTGGAGGTCTGGTCTCCAGCCACTGCGCTGCCGCTGCCTCCAAGTGCAGACGACTCGTGAAGTGAGTCTGCATCGAAGCTGTCCCGAAGTCGGTTAGCAGCATCTTCCGCACTCAGTGAGTCGACTGACTGGTGCATCAACGCTTCAGCATTGCGTGCCAGTGACGACCGCAGTTCAAGCGAGTCAGACGACCTGTCTAATGCTGCCTCTTCACGAATGCCCTCAATCGAGTCAGCAGATGTTCCCATAACATCTTCATTGGATCTCTCTACTGGATCGACTGGAAACATTCCACCTGGATGTATATATGGCACAACTTGATCCAAGTCATACGGACCTGCATTCATCTGCGCATCACTGTCATCCAGCAGGGAGTCGTTATCTACGTCTTCCACACGCCTTGGGTCTTGGGCTACAGCGGTCATCAAGGCATCTTCATCATTGATATCATCATCATCTCGTTCATTTAATGAGTCTATGTCGGGTTCATGTACAGCAGGCTGACAATAAGACCACTCGGTCTCATCTTCCACATTTTCATGTGCAATCTCTGAAGCTTTTCTGATGATCTGCACAATGTCCTGGTACTCTGGGTAAACCGGTAACCCAGCATCCACATCACGCCCAGCCTCATCTGTCGCCGAGGGTATCATTTCTGCATCAGCAGCACTTGATTCAACCTCGGGATTTACGGACATGTGATCGTCCATAACTGGCAATGCACCTGCTTCAAGCATTGATACGACTGCCCGTGCCTCGGACTCAAACTGTTCATCAAAAGCAAGTGACTGATTAGACAAATGTGATACATGTGCGACTGGTTCTGCCCAGTTTGCCGAGTCGTCCATCAAAAATGCGTTCAGTGAAGTGGTGCTTCCAACCATTCCATACGTTGTGTGTACTGAAATGTTGCTGGCTGGCTCATTCATGTCTATTTCTCCTTCTAGCCTCTCAAACTCAGCAAGTGATGACGAAACAGACACATTGTCTTTCTCAGAACCTTTTTCAGCTACAGATTGTAGAGATCCTAGTTTCGTTAAAGAACCATGACTTGTCCTGTCTTGCAATTCCTTCTCTATTCTTTCAAACTCTAGTAATGAGGACGAAGCCTCAGAACCCTTTTCGGCAACAGATTGTTGAGATCCTAATTTCGCAAGAGAATCAAGACTTGTCCGATCTTGCATCTCCTTTTCTAAACTTTCAAACTCTAATAAAGAGGATGAAACAGACACGTCATCTTTATCTGACGACTTTCCAACCATACGCCTGCAGGGATATTCAGCATGTAGGTCCACCGAACTGGCTTGCTTATCAGAATCTGACATACCAACTCTTTCAGAAGAACTACCAGTCTTTCCTGACTTTCCAGAAATCGAGCTTCTTTCGTCTTCTTCTCTTATTGTAGCCAACATCATCATTGGATGATCAAAATCATCGTCAAGAATGCCGTACTTATCTTCATCAGGTGATTCATAGCCAGCTACCATTTCAACCACGCTGGAATCGAGATCATCTCGCATAGCCTCAAAATGCTCACTGCCAGAAGAATCTTCAGTTTCGCCTTCATGTAGAAACTCTTCATCTCGCACATCAAGACACACTATAGGTTCTGGCTGGTCTTCTAGATAAGATGAATGCAAGTCTGAATGAAACGATGATGAGACTGATGCAAGATCTTCCATTCGGTCTTCAAGAACTTCCTGATGACAGGGAACAACTGTTGCAAAGCTATCTACACTTGATGAATCACCATAATCTTCTAAATTTGTTCGATCGGCACCATTCCATTCAAATAACATACCATTAAAGTCTGCTTCTGGTTTACTGGGCTCCATCTGATCATGAAACAGCAAATCATTATCCTCATTTGACATTAAATCACTTGACATAAAATGAGAAGTATTTCCAAAATCCAATATACTTTTTTCTGCATTAAATTCTTCAGATGCCTCATCAACTCTATATAAGCCAGTCAGAGTGTTGTCAGTCATTGATTTGCCAGCAGTTTTGTGGGAACTGTTGGCAATGTCTTCTGTTTCAACCTGTGCTTCTCTTACGAGATAGTTCACAAACTCAGAGGCCTTCTGATGCACACAGTCACTGTCAAAGTCTAACACGTTACCAGCATCGAGGACTGTTGATTCCGCTTCACTGCTACCAAAGTAATGTCCTTGTGAATGGTGTTGTATAGGCGCATAATTTTCACTGCTACAACCAATGTCTTCACTGTCATACAACTGTTGCTCATCTTCTTGCAAAACTCCTTCATCCACATCATCAACTTCTTGGTAAGTACCGGATCGTAAGTCCTGTGGTGCCAAGTCTAGGATGCCTTCCACCTGGAAAAAGCCTTCATCGATGTCCACATCTTGTAAAAGTTTATTTTGGAAAGCTCCATCTTCAGCATCTGCAGCAACCTTTACATTAGACATCACTTGCGATACTATTGCAGCTGCCTGTTCACTGTGCAGGTTATCATCCTCTGCAACTAACACCTGCTTAAATGATGTGTCCAGTTCTGCCTCCAAATCAACAGTACTGCTATGCAAAACGTGCCTCGCAACATACGCGTCGTCAGTGTCATCGATAATCCTGTATGCATTGTCAGGTAGCGGAGAAAGAGGTCGGTCAAGACACTGCGAATCAAGACCCAGCCAACTGTCACTGATGCCAGCTGCTGCAGCTTGACAATCATCGCTGCTGTCCAATAAATTTACCTGGACATTGCATTCTTCGTCCTCTTTGTCCTCACTCAATACCATCAGCTCTGGCTCGGCGGATTCTGCCAAAAAATCGTCATCAAGATCTTCTGCCTGATCAACTGCCAATTCACATTTAAGTTGATCTTCATCTGTTGCACCATCTGCTTGTTTTGCACTATATAATCCAGAGTAAGTACCTTTGGAGGAAGCCAGAATGTTGTCATCTACAGGACTGTTGGACGTGTCCTGCTGAAATACTTGATACATGTTATCAGATTCCAGTGCACCTTTTCCAAACGACGCAGGCATGTACTTACTGTCCTCACTGGCTGGTTCATCATGATAAATGGTCATAAATTCACTACCTACCATGCTATCTTCTTGCACTACAGAAGTGCTGTGAACACTTCTGTCGGACAGAATGTCGACATCAACACTCCGTGGCATTCCTTGTATCAAGTCTGGTTGTACACAAGCTGTAGATGACATCGACATAACGTTTTGTGGTACGTCATCTGCTGTGTATGAAGAAGACTCAACTGATATGCAGCAGGATGATTCACCAACGACATCTGATCCACAAACACGGAGATCAAGAAGTGCTCCCAGTTCCTGGTCAGCAACAGCTCTATTCTGCTGCATTACTTCTAGGTAGGCTTCATATCCATCAACATCATCAGCTTTCACCAGTTCAAATGGCACCTCATTCGTGTCAAAGTCCAAATTCTCTGCAGCCTGAGCAGACTCAGCAACACCTGAACTATCTTCAGTTTTTGAAGCATTTTTCACCCTACCCTCAGTCTCGAAAACTTCATCATCTGGACTTGACTGGATTACTTTCGACTGTTTGTCGATGACAAAGACCTTATCCACGCTATCTGGAGACATGTCATAGGTAGCAACTACTCGTGATACTGCACCAAGATCAAGGTCGTAGGTTGCGGCAAGAATCATTGGTTCACCAGATGCGTCAGATGATGTTGACGTTTTCATGACATCATCCGGTGCCGCTGATACTATCAGCGTATCAGTTACATTGCCAGTCTCTGTATCATCCACAGCCAAATTACTTTCATGCGAGAAACCAAACAAGTCAAGCGGGTTAGCAACACAAGTGAAATTATTGCTTCGTCGGTTCTCAATTGCATCAAGTACCTCAGCATCGTAAGTTCCTCGTATGGACTCGTGTGGCTCGGCCACAACTACTTCAGACTTATATTTCTTTTCATCTCCATATGCTGTATCCTGCATTTGCTCTGACTCACCAAATCCCAGTTTTGACGCTGCACCACTCTCAAACTGAGTCCGTAGCGTCGACTGAATATCAACCATTTCAGCATCAATCAACTTCTCTGAGTCTGTATCAGGAGAAATGCTAACTTTATGGCAGTGATGGTGTTTATCAGATCTTTCTTCCTCAGAGGCGGCTAGTAAAACTTGCTTGCTTGCTTGATCTGGAGCTTGTATATCACTGTCTGCCACCGGATCCTCGTAGCCTATGTTATCAAAAGATAGCAAGGTAAGCCGGTCGAGACCACTGCCATTATCCACATCTCGTTCTTCGTCAGAGCTATCGCCAGCATCGTGTGATCCAAGCAGCACTCCTGCATCCTTTATGTCAAGATGAGCTGCCTTCAACGACTGGCCTACAGTTTCACGTGTAACGGCAGCTGTCGGTTTTGTTCTCTCCACTACAGTTTCCAATTCGTCACTTTCACCAGACTCGCTAATGGGTTTGAAAAACTCCTGAGAACCCTTAACTGCAGAAGAATGCTGCACATCCTCGTATTCGTTTTCTTCCAGTATGAAATCGCTCGGTGATGCTCCTATGTTAAATTTCAGTTTCCTTATATCACTTGGGACCTCAGTGACTGGAGACAGTTCGTCCTTCAAGGCCAGCTCTTTTGATGGTGATAGACACTCTGGGGGAGACTGCGCGAGAGCAGATAATGATGATGACGTATTCTTACTAAAACTGAACCCAATTTCTCTAGCTGATGGAGACAGAGGTTCATCAATATCAGTTTCTTCTGACCGTGCATCAGCTTCAGTACCATGACCACCTCCTAAGAAAGCATTAATGTAAATATGCAATACAGTGGTTAGTCGTTATTCAATAAGTTAACTATGAATCTCACTGCAAATTAAAAAAAAACATTAGATGTTGATACAATGGTCAGACATCACCTTACATTATCTTACATTCATTAAATACTGACTTAAATATTTTGTTACATAAACATTCTCTCCAATACAGCAACAGCACCAACAGAATACTTCCAGACATCAGCAGCGTTTAACAACAGACTTTGGTTTTACAGTGGGTATGATCCTTTAAGCACTTCTGAAACTACAATCCCTGAGATAATGATCGAAAAACATTTTGAGACGAGTAACTATAATTGTATACAACACAATGACGTAATCTTCAAAGATCAATGACAGACAAAAAGACAAACGTGTCGTAAATACTGATCACTACATAATAATGGTCCGCTGAAATGTGACAAAATGCAACTCGGCACTTGTGTACAAAACACAAACTCTTTTAGTACATTATGTAAAGCTCAACTACACAAAGTAGCACAAATCTACAAGTACACATTATTTAGATGGCTGACACAGCAGCAGAACTGCAGAGCAAAACGTCATCTGCACCTTCAGCAACACGGGATGAGTGATGACCTGTGATATCTTCAAGCTGTGCTACTTCAGAATGGCTAGATACACTTACAGGCTCTGCTTCGTCGTTATCGTCGTCTAGCTGGCCATCATTCCATATGTCTAGCAATAAAACAGTCATGACATGCCTTCACTGATTGACAAAATGGACATACCACTAAGATAAATCATGTAAACATTTAACAAATATCAAACACTGAAGTAGATCAACGGGTATCTACATAAATCACAGGAAGTAAACCAACAGTGAACAAAACCGATGATCACAGAAGCATTCCAATTTCAAATAATAAATAAAATAATTAAAATTTATGCTTGACAGCACAAGTGGTTCACACAACACCGAGCAAACCACTTTATTCCATTTTCTGTAGCCATAAATTACTATCCCATCCTTATGACCACAATGACTTTTTTGAAAAAATGATTACAACAAAACTACAAAATTTTTATGAATAAAGTGGTTCACAAATTATGTGGTGCATGGTAAGTGATGCACAGACATAAGACTCACAACACAACACCAAAAGCAGTGACTACACTGTGCAACAACAACCATTCCTAATACCTGATGTTGTATTCACTCCGCTTTGAAATTCAATTCCATCATCGCTGGCATCTAAGGAAGATCCGCTGCTAAGTTTGTGATGCCTCTTGCCTGGTCCCAAGTCATATGACACTGACTGCTGAAGCAAATGAGCCGATCTCTTCATTGTATAACTGCTATATTCTGCAGATTGGCCTACACGATCTAGACCAGATTCAACAGTTATGTCAATAGGGGAACTCTTCTGTGCGTCCCAAATCAGAGAGGACATTGACTCTAATACACAGTCTTTCTCACTAAGATCTTCACAGCTGTCTGTAGTCTGCCAGTGCTGCATGCAGATATTTTCGCCGTCATTTTCCATCTCGTTTCTGTCTCCTGCAAACATAGCTTCCCTTCTCTGCATCTCGTACAAAGTTTCAAAACTAGAGCTTCTTCCGCCAGACTGCTTGCGAAGAGATGCATATGCTGGCCGTGGAACAAATCTATCACCAACGTTTGAGACATCAATGACATCATCTTTATCATCTGGTGGCTCATCGCCAGGCAGTTTCGTTCCAATGTAGATATCTTCATAGCTTGAAGATCGTACTACCTGACCATCACCGCTTGACTGCGTCACCGCATCAGCTGCAGCAACAGATTCTATAGCCATGTTCTGACCATACAGATCATAGGAGGAATCATTGATGCAAGAAATCTTAGCTGATCTATCTTCTGAAGCTGTAATTTCAGCATAGTAGTCATTCGTTGTGTCACCTTCAGCACAAATGTCTCCATCCAATAATTCCACAGCTGATCATCAAAAAAATTAGATGCATTGGTAAAACAAAACAGAAGCAGTTAACTCAAGCATCACACAGTGCAAGTATATAATGAACAGTAATAGCAGATTATAAAACTTGCAAATTCAGCAGCTTAACTTATCATTTGCAGCAAAATAGATAAATTGCATTTGCCATTTGTTAATGTAATTTTTAATCATTTAAATATCAACTTAAAAATCAGTAAACACCAACATTAAATAAGTGTCCCTAGCAAATATGACCACAAAAATAGTAATATACACTATAGAATATGGCTATAAGATATAACTACAAGAAGCTCAGCTGTCACAGAGAGACCGTGCAATACTTCCTGTCATTGAATATTTCACTGTCACTCCAGGTCATTCGAAATAACATCCTTGAGTAGGGCATATGTCCCTATTAGTATTTCATTGTAACTATGTCTCTATCTCATACCATTTCTGAGACACTCAACATCACATAATGGCGTGACCATGAAACCTGGGTTAAAGGTCATTCAATGTCATAAAAAATGGTATTATTCAAAAAAATTGGGATTGGGTACGGTTTCCCATTTGCATTCCATAGTAACTCTGGCTCTATGTTGTATCATTTCCGTGATAAAGCGAGATATTTGCCCAAAATTGCAATTATTCATACCCCATGCATTAGACCCCTCCGTTAGCGGGGGGGGGGGTCGCCGTTTGAGTATTGCCATACCAAATGGTATGGAAAAACTAAAATGGTGTGGATACCTGACAGTGACGATAGTTTGATGATATGTTTTTTTTCGTTTTGATAGAATACTGGCATGTGACAGACAGACGGACAGACCAATGAATGGACAGGTGGACGGAAATCTTGCGACAGCACAGTCAGCAGTATGCATAGCATCGCATGGTAAAAATCATTACAATAGTAATTTTACAATTTGAGGAAACAAACTGATTCTACAAAATAAAACTGTTTTAAGAACAGCACCAGCATGCAGTTGTGTTAGGTGTCAGTACCTGGCATTGTAACCGAGCTGTTAGTATCATCAAGGTGACTACACGCCAACTGATCATACTGCATCGCCAAATAAATGTTCATTTCAGCCGACGACGGAGATGGGTCTGGAATGGCAAAAACGTCGTCGGGTACGGCATTGTAAGTAAGACGATGCAGTTCATTTTCTTCAGCGCTTTCTGTCAGAAGCGAGAACTCTGATGGCGATGGCGCCTGGCAGCCGTCAAGTCGTACCGGATGATAGTTGTCTTGAATGTCCACCTGATTTGTCTCCGATTCATCCTCCAACGTGTAGTCTGTTGGAGACAGTGGTCGATCCTCCTCCTCATCGCACATGTCACTGACGTCCACATCTTGATGTCCATGCTGAGAGCTCACACCAGACTTCTTATTGTCATCAGCATCAATTTCTGTATTACCATCAACCTGCTGATCACCATCCTCAATATCAAAATTCCCCGTCCATGCGTTAGCATATTTCTCCATGGCCGAGCAGAGAGTACCTTCTTTCTCAGTGGGACTCATTACCACTGGACTAGCTATCTGCACTGATATCATGGGCAAATCGAGGTCCAACTGGGACATTCGTGCTGAGATGGCTGACACTTCTTCATCTGCATCCGTAGCATCAAGGGTTGTGTCTGGAACAATTTCAATAAAAGGCGGCCGTTCTGCAGTTGCCTCTTTTGTACTTTGTGGCTGGTTTTCATCGACGTTGCTCTGTGTGTCTTGTACATCATTACATGTTTTGCAACTGTTTCCTACAACAACAGCAGCATAGTTTCCAGCACAACTAATCCACACAAGAACTAATCAGTTGATTAGATAGCCGAACGTTACGCCCCGTCAACGTACTGGGCCTCTTAGTATTTAGTAATGACATAAAGAATGATATTAGCGATATTAGAGATACTACACCTTGAATAATGGCATGGCCTTAAAATCTGGGTTAAGTGTCATCTAGGGTCATTGAAAATGACGCCATTCAATAGACCATATACGAGTTTCTATTAGTCTGCCATTGTAACTACAGCTCTATCTTGCACCACTTTCGAGTTATTTGATGTTCAAAATATCGTGACCTTGAAATCTAGGTTAGGGTCATTGAAGGTCATTGGAAATTGCACCATTCGATAGATCGCACACGAGTTTCTATTCATCTTCCATTATAACTATGGTCGTTTCTTGTACTGTTTTCAAAATAAAGTGAGATACTGGTTAAAAAACGCCAATTTTTCATACCCCCTTGTATGTAACCCTTGGAATTTTTGCGCAAAATTTTAATACAAACTGTCAGAGTTCCTGGCCTATTAGGCGGTGCAAAGATATTGCCGAAAAGTTCAAGTCTCTGCCTAGGGTGCAACAAAGTTACAGATAAACAGATGAAAGATGGACGGCTCATGCCATAAGCCGAACGTAACATAGTAATGCTCGTCTAAAAATTACACAAGAAGCTCAGCTGTCGCAGAAGGCGTCATCGAATATTTTGCTAAGTCGCTGAAGGTCAGTCAAGGTCACTCGAAATGACACTGTTGAGTACGGCGTAGTATTCCATTGAATCTAAGTGTGTCTCTATCTCGTACCATTCCTGAGATATTCAGCATCAAATGACAGCGTGACCTTGAAATCGGGGGTAAGGGTCGTTCAAGGTCACTGAATGTGGCGCAGCTCGATAGATCATATACGACTTACTACAGGTATGCCATTGTAAGTATAGTTCTATCTTGTACCATTTTTGAGTTATTTGATGTTAAATAATATCGTGACCTTGAAATCTGTGTTATGGGTCTCTCAAGGTCATTGGTAACTGTACCATTAGAAAGCTAGGGTATGGTTTCCTATTTGCCTTCTATAGCAACTATGACCGTATCTTTAGCTGTTTTTGAGATATTCACGGTCAAAGAATGGTGTGACCTTAAAATCCAGATTAGGGGTTGTTCAAGGTCATTGAAAATGGCACGTTCGATAGACCATATGCGACTTTCTATTGGTCCGCCATTGTAAGTATAGCTCTATATTGTACCAATTTCGAGTTATTTGAAGTTAAATAATACCGTGACTTTGAAATCTGGGTTAAGGGTCAGTCAAGGTCATTTAAACTGGTACCATTCGAAAGCTTGGGTATGGTTTCCTATTCGCCTTCTATAGCAACTAATGCCGTATCTTTAGCCGTTTATGATAGTCAGCGCCAAAAATGGCGCGACCTTAAACTCGGGGTTAGCGGTTGTTCAAGGTCATTGAAAATGGTGCTGTTCGATAGACCATATGCGACTTCCTATTGGTCGGCCATTGTAAGTATAGCTCTATCTTGCACCATTTTCGAGTTATTTGACGCTGAATAATATCGTGACCTTGAAATCTGGGTTAAAGGTCACTCAAGATCACTCAAAGTAGTACCATTCGAAAGCTTGGGTGCGGTTTCCTATTCGCCTTCTATAGTAACTATGGCTCTATCTCGCATCCTTTCTGAGTTACAGCGAGATACTGGTCGAAAATCGTGAATTTTTCATACCCCTTGCATTCGGCGCCCCTCATCCCATGTGGAAAAACTAGAATGGCTTAGCTACCCGATGGTGAAAAAAATTAAAAGATATCTTTATTCGTTTTGACGCAACTCACGAACGTGACAGACAGAGAGACACCGCATGCCGGCAATAGCCGCGCTTATGCATTATAGTATCGCACCGCAAAAATGTAACTGTAGTGGATTGCACGTTCGCTTTTGCCACGAACAGCTTTAAGAGGTCGAGATGTTTGTAGTGATAGTGTATCCTTTGTTTACTGCTGAAGCACTGCATGAAATAAATATGGAGTTCCTCATGTCTTTGGGGATCTGCCCTTACAGAAGCTGCATGAAGGGTTTGTTACAATGACGACGACGACAACTGCAATAACAAATAATGATCATTAATAAGAGCAATGTCACACTTTTGATACGACAGCTATTGAATGGTGTACAACACTTTTAACAGTTAACAGACTCGAGTAATGCAGAAAGCACAATAAAATTTAATTAATACACAATTAATACTGTAGCGACCCTGGGCAAGTTGCTTACCTGCTCGGCTCAGGTCTACTCAGCCTTTCATCCTTAATTGGTGGATAAATCGAGTACCGGCCGATTCGGCCGGGGTAAGGGCGGGAGATGCTCTGTCGGGTGGCAGGTAACTCTGTGTGATCCCATATGACATGCAGGCTCCCGTAGCGGTGAGGTGCTTTGGGACTAACTGCTATACACTGCCTTTACCTTTTACCTTTTACAGGCACCATCAATTCACAGACTAAACTGCAGCCGTGAAATTTTGTCTATCACATCCACAGCATCTTACATAATTTTTAACAATTGCATACACAAAAATGCATTTCACTCCTGTGAAAGTTCAAAATGAGGTTCACAATTTTATTGTTAAGTATATAATAGATACATATTATACCTTCTACATATGCCTGGAGACCGTAGTATTCAACAAAATCGTCGTCGTCCACTGGTATGCTGTTGTCCTCTGTAACTGTAATAGCAGGCGCCATGCAATGCTGTTCTTCTGGCATTCGCACAGCTGAAAGACGAAGCCGCAGAGTGCAAAAGCTGACATGCACTTACATACAGTGAACATCTATCATCACGACAAATCATCTAAGTGATAATTATAAAACAGAACCATTCCTGTTTATTATTTCTGAAGGCATTTAATTTGAAAAGATACTAACATTTCCACACACTCTGTCAGTATTTAGGAACTTTCTGCACCACAAAATTGCCAAATGTAAGTTGTTTATGGTAAGTGTACAAACAAAAATGTAGGAGCTTGTGTATGATTTCTACACTAATAATAATAATAATAATAATATGTGTATTTAATAGTTACTTTTACTAAACATGATATTCTAATGTGAATTAATAATTATTTTAGCCATACATTTATCACATTTATGTGTTAAGACCCCTGTCAAACACATATTTGCATATTTACATCATAACCAAATTTGTTAAATGAATATAAGAAGTAATAGTGGTATTCAACATATCCTGAAGTACACATATGCAGTGTCTCAAAAAAACTGTGCATTTTTGTTTCTGTCAGAACTTTGTCAAATTTCCATGGATGTTAATAAGTTTTGGTAGGTAGATGGCAAAGTGGCTGAAGTTGTATGCTATTTATATATTTACCACCTAACCTGACCCACGTCACTACACTACCTTGTTAAACGCAGATGTTCTAAATTATTACCTAATACCGAATTTATTACAATCAGATTGCTCAAATTTGGTGTCAAAGTTAAGAGGGCATACTGTCACGACAACTTTCTTCCTTAGAGATCACTGAAAAGTTGTCCAGAGATGATTTTTTATGTTTCAACAGGATGGCACCCCGGCGCATCGAGCACGTGACACCGTCACTTTCCTGGAGCAAGAGAGAGATGCTAGAAACGCGTCATCGTCTAAGCGCCTGTGTATGCCGGGCACATTTCAAGCATGAACTGTGACACTTTATAGCCAATCTGTCATGACAACTAATAACTCTGCTAAATAAACCATATTCAGTTTACTGTGTGCTAATTCAGCCATCAGATGGTTTGTTGCAATTAATACATATCAACGTTGAACAATTGAGAACATCTGGGTTTCACATGGTAAGGCAGTGACATTGGTCAGGTTAGGTGGAAAATATTTATACACCATACAATTTAAGCCATTTTGCCATCTACCTACCAAACCTTATTAAAGCTGGTGGAAATGTGATGAAGTTCTGACAGAAACAAAAATGCACTTTTTTTAAAACACAGTGTAGGCCTACTATCAGATGCTGGAAAACAGTCAAACAGTAAGGTAACACATAAGTAGTAAAATGATAACGATAATGATAAATCCTTCAAGAATGAGAAAACATTCTTGAAG
>Ga0209149_1000945_pt1 | contig 13592 bp, 6 predicted proteins | sample WorMetTyACAVOLI2_FD_187423 | JGI IMG/M metagenome (GOLD analysis project Ga0209149, IMG submission 187423) | Marine gutless worms symbiont microbial communities from Max Planck institute for Marine Microbiology, Germany - Olavius algarvensis... ... | reverse complement strand
GTATCCGTAATTCTCCATCAATCCCTACATTTCGCCGGCATCTAAAAACACATTATTTTCAGTCAGCCTATGCTAACCCCTAATGACCACCCACTCCCAACGCGCCCTGATTCTTTATAGACGTCGTCGCTTTATAAATCATTTACTTACTTACTTACTTAACACCTTACGCTCCCTGAAGCAGCAGATTTGGCTCAGAACCGCGCTCTGTGGCAAATGATGTCGACATATGGCGCTATGCAATCTTAGAGTTGCATGCCAGAAACGACGACGACAACATTTTTTATTTGGCAAAGAACTTGATCGTCTTTCTTGGTCATTTTCGCTATATTTGTCTGAAAATAAGCATAAGTCTAATAAGTCTAGTCTAAGCAATCTAATGAAGGTTGACATTGATGATGATCTTGAGTGACCTTTGAAGATCATTTTGGGTACTATAAATAGTTTCATTGTCTATGTTAAAAATACTGCATATATGTCAATTACAAGTCAATGACAACAGACAATGATGTTGTGTGAGAAATTATTTCTGCTGTCATGTACGACCAGCATGACTGTTCTATGATGCTGAGTGCAACCTGTTGGCAATAGCTGTGTTTCATGTTGAATAATGTTTAATAGCTTAATGTATATCAAGAGCATTTAAACTATACAAAGAAACTAAAAAATCCAATTAGACAGATAGCATAGTGGTACATGATCACTCTTTTATATCAATGTTGGATTGACAGTCATGTTGATCAGATTTGTTGTCAAAAGTGCATTCAGGCATCCAGAATAAGCTTATTTAAAAAAACTGGTACAAACCACGTATATTGGTTAAAATTGGCAGAAAACTGGATTGTTAAGAAAGTCACATTTTTCCAAGAAAATGGCCGACTGACATGATTTGATGAGAAATGTCTGTTTTATATTAACATGGCTTCAGAGGCTGCTGTTTATGTGTTTGAGTGAGGAGTAGTGTGTTACTGTTAGCGACTAATTGTGTATTTGATGCCGTAATGGTTGATAGCGGATGTTCTGCGGCAAGAATCAAAACGACATGCTGGTCGGAAGAAAGTTCGTCGTCGAGCAGTACGTTCTGATGCTGTGGCCCACGATGCCAGTGTACAAGGGACAGCAGTAAAGGCTGCTCCGTCAGGTTTTTGTTTCCTCTTCTTCTCCACCTGTTAATTATTGTTGTGGAGTAATGTCTTACACAACTCGGAAAAAAATGTGTTTGTCAAGGCGGAGTTACAGTACACTTGCACACTTCCCCCGTCTGTGACACGTCATCTCAGAAGTGCTGAAATGTATACTACATTCTCAGAGATTCACACACAGCATTATTATTACAAATTTTAAAGCAATTTTATTTTCATTTATTACACAGTTATAAAATATTTCTGGCATTGATTTCGATTGACATTAATAATCCAACATACACACTTTATTCATCCATTCGTACATTCTGACCTTCAGCAGTGTGATTTGCCTGCCGTGGCAACGCAGGTTCAGGGAAAGCATTTACAATGGATGTTGGACACGTGTAACAACTAGAACATCAGAGGCATTAAATCATCATCGATGTGCCGCAGTGCATTGGAATTCCTCCATTTTCAAACCTATCCAAGCTTTTGACCATATCTTGTTCCCATAAAAGTTTCATGGTGATATCTCAAACGGTTCAAACAATTGACAAACAGACACACCCACAAACAGTCGCTACTGAAAACATACTACCTCGCTATGTCATCGCTGTGCAGGTGGTAAATGCAAACTAAAGAACTAAGGAGCTGTGGCTCCATTTGACAGATGCAGCGGTGGTCCGTGGAGGCATCATATGATGGCACACAGTCTTCAGTTCTGTAGTTATAGTAATATTGTCCTTGTTGTTTGTTATGCAGGAACATTAGGAAGGTTAAGGAGTCGGCTACACTTAAACATTTCCACAGATGCTCTTCTGCACATTGTCTTCTATTTGTACGTTTTTTACGTCAACTTCAGATTCTGGTGATGTCAGCGAGAATGATAGCAGTGTTACAGAAAAAGAGGACAATAAGTTTGGCTGCATTGTCACTGTTATCAATTGGTTGCTGCTATGTTAGCGGTTTTCTCAAATAAGTACATAAGTTTTTGTGCATTGTTGTCAATTTTACATATTCATTGTAAGTAACAGAATAGGTAAAGGTAGATACTCGACACATGAGTGTCAGTGGGTGTCGATCCCAGTGTCCAAGCAGTCAACCTGCAGGTGACTTAGACACGGACCTGATAGTAGGGTCCCATTACTTTCTGCCAGACCCATGCTTACTTCTCCATCACAGAGCGTCACTGTCCTTTGGCCTGTACCAAATTATACTATTTGATGATAGGTGCGTGTGTGTGAACAACTTGCCTAGTTACATAGTAGTGGAATGGCAGGATGTCAAACATGTGAGATTTCTGCTGGCAGTCTGGTAACCTCACCATTACACCCATGCCATGACTAACGTACTGGTACATCGTCGTTCCTGGCATGCAACTCTATAAGATTGCATAGCAATGTCAGTATTGTCTTTCACAGAGGGTGGTTCTGAGCCAAATATGCTGCTTCGGAGAGCGTAAGGTGGTGATGTCTCAGATCCTGTTGGACAGTGCTGAGCCACGTAATGCAGGGACGTCCTGGTTGTCTTTTCCAGTCCACCTGAGGGGAGGCTAACAGGATCCTCTTGGCATGTGCATTGTCATCCATGCACACAGTGTGCCCAAACAGAGTAAGTTGGCACAACTGAATTATTGGAGTATGTTTAAGTACCAAGTACCGGTACATGGTCTTAATTAACTTGTGTGTGTTGTTTCTGTGCAAACAGGATGATAATCTTGATTGTGCTAAATACGTTTTTTATCTACCGTCTGTATTCACTGGAGTCACAAGCCAGCAGCTGTGCATTATTCGGGTACAGATTGCTTGCTAGTCTGTAGTGTTTCAGATGAGTTTTAATAATACATTGTCTCTGTTTTTGTGCTAATCAGTTTTACCAGATTATAGATTTAAGTTGTGAAACACAATTGACAATCATTTACGTAATTATTATGGTTGATGTTTTTAAAAAATAGAACAGATTTATGAACGTTTTTTTTTTATTTTAAACATTTATTCATCTGTGTTGTTAAACATTCTGCTTATTGTTCAAAAGTGTAATAATTTTGAGGATTTTTACATTGCGATTTCATAATGAGTAAATATTACAAACTTTTGTTGTGTTTGCTGACAGATCGAAAGATTGTTGTGTATGTTCCAGGGTTCATACAGTCCAAAAAAGTCCTAGCATTCGGACATGTGGGTCCTGGAATTTCAGTGTTCACAGATAGTTAACTGAGAACAAACCCATTTAAAACAATTTTATCAGATTTTATATTTAAGTTCAGAAACACAGATACATTGAAATTTACTTTTTTTGGCACATTCATTGTTTAGGCAGTGGTATGATTCATTTGCAATGATTTCACAGTCGTGGTAGGTCCTTGAAAATCGGTTTCTAAAGGCCTAGAGAGGTCATTTTTATAATAGAAAGTTCTGAAAACATTGTCAAGCTTTCTGTACAAATGCTGATTAACCACGGTATTTGTAATCATAGATACCTGAGTAAAGTTTTGTATGTTTTATTGTTTTTAGCAAAATCCGACAGCCATCATATGAACATTATGGTGCTGATACTACAACATCTTTCTCCGATTCTCTTCAGCTGAAACTGACGTTGGCTAAAACTGTTCAGCTATTAAATGAATTGGCCACAACTCTGTCGGAACTTGAAGAAGCCGATCCGTCCTTTCAGTATACTCGGGCTGCAAATGAAAGGGCTTAGTAAACTTAGCCCATTATTAGTACAGTATACTTTTCAATGAGTCTTTGACAAGAGTAGGTTGTAGTTATTTGACTGATTGAAGGATATGCCATATTCAGTGTGTTCACATTGTGTGTGTTCAGTGTTGTCATTCATGTAATTATACTGGCTTCAGACCTTTGTTACTTAATGAAGTCAAGTACTTTCACATCTCTGTGTGTACTTAAAGTACGCTAATGTGTGTGTGATGCTTAAGCACTGGGAAACTGTGTTCTACTTGGATAGAAATTGTATATGGTAATTGATTTATTTTTATATCAGACAGATTGTGTCTGAAATAAGTTGTACAGTTTACTTTCTGTAAAAAATAGAACGGAACTATGGAACCACTATATTGCTAGTGCAGTATATTACTTAGTATATTTTGCTCAGCGATGCCAAATGTAGTCCAATATGTAGGGCACATACCTGCGCACATTCTGATGTAGTACCGTCAAGATCGGCCAAGGCGTTTCTACAGGGTGGGCCAAAAAGTTCGAAAAAATTTCGAATTTTTCACCATTTCGAGAATTTACGTCCATATATCTCAGAAACTGTTAAAAATAGAGGCATATAAGCAACGCCAAAAGGGGTTTCTACAGGATGGGCCAAAAGTTCGACAAAAATTCAAATTTTCTTTAAAATTGAAAAAAATGAAACCGGTTTACAGATAGTTTGATTTTGCGATTACTGCCGTCGGCCTTATGCTGTACTCAAAATATCAAACTATCCGGCTGTCTTGTTTGAGTTTTTGTGGTTTATTGCAATCGAAAATCGAATCTGGAACCGGTTTTACCAAACTAAAGGAGCCATCTTCAAGACGGTTTGTATGGTTTGTTATCCCAAATGAAGATGGCAAAAACAACAGATCTGAGGCTTTGCACTTGTTTGCAGTAATCTTTACAATGTTCTTGCTCATTGTTTCCACCCAGTTGGTTATAAATATATTATCCGTCATTTTTTCCATCATATGTATATTTTTTCTTTAAAATTCCACTGCACCAAGTAGCTGACTGGACGTCACCACGATCATTTACTATCTTTGAAACCTGTTTCAGTTTATCGCAATCGAATAAAACGAACTGGTTCCTAGGTAGAATCTGAAACGCGGTTTGATTTTTCGATTCTTGGCAGCCTCGTTTGTTATTGTGGTATCATTGAAACTTGGTTAATGAAATTGCAGCATTCTCTGTCATTGGTTTGACTTTGTGTTATTAATTTGCACACATTTTTAGTGTGGAGTTCGTCTTTTAGAACAAGCAGATTTATTTTGTTGTTTCTCTGCCACATATATTGTACCGGTAATCAATTTATAGCGGTTAGTATGGTTGTTTGATCCAGACAGTACGGCAGTAGAATTACGTGCATTTTATAAATAAGACGTGGAAGCCAACATTTATGGTGCGACATCTCCTTTAATGTTGCAGAGATGATTGTAGACCAGCCTTTATTTATGACCACGTTATCTGTCGACGATGTCTTCGTGTTGTTAAGCTGTTTGTGTGAAGTTGCAGCTCGTTGATGTACAGTGTATTCTATCCACGACTAGTACCATGGTTGCCGTAGTGATTCGTAATCAGTTGCTGCTGATGTGGTTTCGACTTCGTTATTTTATTCACTGTATGTTCATATGATTAAACCGTTTTCCATTTTTAATCTGAAATAACTGGAAATAATTGTTGCTACTGTTATTGTGGTAGTTACTTTGCCCTGGCAAGATGTTGTTTTAGGCCATGTGTGTTTGTAAAGAATTTAGGAACTTTGTAATCAGCTTCGTTTGTTGTCAACTTTGCAGAAAAACGACCACAGCCGTCGTCCTGAAACTTTCAGGATAGATGGGCAATGACTCTGGGATCATGCCAATAAATTTGCCAGGTGGTAGCACCCTGTATTGGGCGCAGGGCGAGGTTTGCTGTGTCTGACATCACTTGTTTAAACTGTTCCATTGGTATGGTATAGAATAGCCTGCCTTGATATCACAAGAAACGAATGTTCGAGTCGTTTATTTCGATCTGATGTCTGATCAGTAATTGTTGTATGCTTTGCTTGTAGTCTTACTTTTGTTATTTGGTTTGTTTAATCTTCTTCTTCTCGTATGCGTTTCACGAGCCATAACTGGTCAGCCACAAAACAGCGTCTTCATCTGCAGAGTGTAGCCGAGATAAGCCGCCACTCAGTTTTGTCAGGGAACAGGATTCGACAATGTGAGACATCGTCTGGGTCTCGCCACAAGGACACAGATCAGTGTCTATAAGTCGCCATTTCCTTCTGCAGGCACCGCAGTGTCCCTGTTCCGTGTGTTGAGTGGTTGGAATAAGTTCAGACAGCTGGCTGTATTTCTGACAGCTAAGGACACTTGTGTGCACATACGAGGGAAGATGTATAGTAGCTGTGTAAGAACTCGTATGTTATATGGGAGCAAAATATGACCTGTGAGAAAGGAAAGCGAACTATCTTTGGTTTGTGCAGAGATAAGGATCGTTAGATGGATGGGTGGGGTGTTGCACTGAGAGACAGGTTCGTCATTTCTGGCGTGCAACTCACGATTGTGTAGCGCCATAGACAGGTTGGGTCTTGAAAAAGATATTGTCTTCATGTTACGACAAAACAGGTAAAGATGCTGTGGGTATGTTTCAAGAAAAGATGAGGGTGATTGGGTAAGATATTTGACTTATGAGGTAGAAGGCATTCTACCCAGTGATATACCTAAGAAGACTTGGAAGTTGTTGAAAATAACTTACCGGTAAATTTGCATGCATCTGATGCACTGGACCATATAAAATGGCAGAAATTGATAAGTGGTAAACAATCTCATAGTGACGATGATGGTAGAGACAGTGGGTGGTGATGTGTGTTTTTGACTGATCTGGTGCCTCGTCACCCGGGTTGACCAGGAGGAACGGCCGTTAAACAAGTTTGTTGTTTGTTGTAATAACTAGATAGAAAATCTACTGGCCACCAAAGTTGTGCATGTTATGTCCAATGAAGCATTAAATCCTCACCCTGTACAAAAGCAGCACTTATATTATAGAGTGAATTTTAGAGAGATTTTGGCAATAAATTACACATTTTATGTGCGATGTGTCTGTTGTATTCAAGTATTCAGCCAGTGTTTTGTCGTGTCTTATTGCAGTCTACAGTTGTATATTATGTCAGTATTTGTCACATATGACTTCTATTAGTGAGATCATCAGCATTTTTCAAGATGACCGCATTTTATACAGAATTTGTAACGAGACTGCTATGTGTATATTTGGAATCGTCTGTTCATAATAGCTGTTGTCTTGTTGAGGTGAGACATTTAATTTTTTGCACAAGACATTTATTTTTCTTAGGCTTAGAATACATTGCCCCATGTGGGCCCCACGAGCTTAAGAATAGGTCCGATCTGTTTTCTGGCCGGATAGTGTAACACGTGACGTGAACCAGGCATTAGTTTCGTTTTGCTTTAACTAGCACTGCGTGCAGTTAAATGCGCTGTTCTGTTGTCTTCGGCATAACGTTGAGGATTTTCGTCCAAGGTTGAGGCTTCTTGTCATAAACATTTTGTCGTCTTCTGCCACAATCAACACCGCCGCTTACTACCAGCGATGTGTCATAACTTGCCAGACGGTGGCCGTGGTCCACTGGCGACCGTGTTTACAAAACCTGGCGAGTTGCAGCGTTAACACAGGCAGTCACTCAACCCAGATATAGGCTTAGAATCGCTTATTTCTGTCTACCCCACCTGCATTCGATGCCATGGGGGTTCTCGTCGGAATATTGCTATGCCGTTTGGCGTGGAAAAACTAGAATGGCGTGGCTACCTGATGGTGAAAAATTTTTGATGATATGTTTATTCGTTTTGACACAACTCACGAACGTGACAGACAGACAGACACCGCATGACGGCATAGGCCGCGCTTATGCATAGCATCGCGCGGCAAAAATTGCATTTTAGCGCACGCTCCGCTATTAAGATCACTTTTCCGTCTGTCTAAGAAGTAAGCAAGCAAGTACGTCTATTATTCACTACGTGACGAACGCACATGCTTACAAATTACAATGCAAGAACATTAGAAACAAGAACTAATCATAAACATTTCGTCGTCTTCTCCGGCAATCAACACCGGCGCTGTGTCATAACTTGCGAGACGGTGGCCGTTGTTCACCGGCGACCGTGTTTACAACACCTGGCCTGTTGCAGCGTTAACACAGGCAGTCAAGCCAGATATAGGCTCAGAATCGCGATTTCTGCCTACCCCACCTGCATTCGACGCCCCCGTTAGGGGGGATTCCCATCGGAATATTGCTATGCCGTTTGGCTCGGAAAAACTAGAATGGCGTGGCTACCCGACGGTGAAAAAAATTTGATAATATGTTTATTCGTTTTGACACAAATCACGAACGTTACAGACATTGACAGACAGACAGACACCACATGACGGCATAGGCCGCGCTTATGCATAGCATCGCGCGGCAAAAATGATATGCTTATTATTCATCTTTCCTTGTCCCTTCACTTTTTCTTGCTTTATTTGCTTTTAAATAGCTGCGACAGAAATGACGCGAAACAACTTGTTTCCTCAATAGATTGTTGGTGGCTCTGAAAGAGTCAGTTGTGTGTAAGGTGATGGCTCTGATAAGAGCTGGTTTTACTTTAGATGTTCAAAGTGATGTCCTTCGCCTTCACGCTTGTACGTTACCGCTTTCTCCATTTACCAACAGCTTCGTCGTTGGCGTTTTGTGATGTGCTTGCTCGTGTGTCAATGAGGCACTGCTTTAAGTCGCTGGTGTTGTCTTGTACACACGTTCCTGCATCAGTCCCCAAATTCGTCTAAGCTAAGACCCATAATCAACCAGGTTTAGGTCCAGACTATTTGACGGCCACAGATCTGGCGAGATAAAATCCGGTGTTTTATGCTGAAGGAGCTGGACTGTTTCACAAGCATAAAGTGACGTCAGAACGTGTCATTTTCGTCGCAACTATTTAGAAGCAAATAAAATTGGTAAAAGTGAAGGGACAAGGAAAGTTGAATATGTGTATCATTTTTAAAAGTATGCTGACGCTAGGTACCCAAAATTATCCAAATTAATCTGTGCCTGTTGAAACTACAGCTTGTCAAAGTTGGTGCGTTTTTGAGACAGTGTGGTGTTACGAAACTGTGTCAGCTTTGTGCCGTGACGCATTAGTAAGTAAGTAAGTAAGTAAGTAAAAAGAGTAAGTAAGACGTCATTAAATTACAGCTATGTCCCGGATGCGCCTTATCCCCTTCTGGTAGTGATACCTTAAGTGGCCTCCAAATCGGAGAACAAAAAAATTATCAGAGGTGTCGTGTTGCTTATTTTCTGGTCTGTAGGTGAATACGAATGGATGTGATTGAATAATTTGCTGCGTTTGAATCTGTGAATACAAGCAGTCCAAGCGTGACATCCTCGCTCTGGTTGCTGTATTGACATGCATTAATAAAATATCTGAGTGCATTGCAGGGTGCTGCCGTCTGGCAATAACGCTGATAATGTCGTGCTTTGCACATGCCGCCAGGCTGACATTTTGGTCCCAAAATTTAGGGCGTGATCTCAGAACCGTTACTGTGTCTAGTGTTCACAAAAACAAAGCCAGCGAATTTGTTAACATAATGTTAGTTAGGACTGATAAAATTTGGAGGACTTATTCCTGAGTCCACTCAGGACATATGCATTGCCAACGAAGCCTGTGTAATATATACCCCGAGACGTAAAATTTAATGACGTCTTGCAGAACTTTTTTGCAGCCGTCAGTCAGTCAGTGGTCTTGCCATCTCACTGCTTGTGTCAGGGCTCACGGTGGACATTTTGAGCACGTTTTGTGATGGATTCATGGTTCGCTGTGTTAAGTTAGGCCTAATGCTGAGAAAATGTCTTCATTTGAGGTTACAAAACAGTGTCTGAAATCCGGAGACTGGATAAAATAGGTTGTTTTTACGTCATGAATCTGGACAAGATCGAAGTAACGTTTGCGGAAGCGAATCCCAAATTTTCTGGCCTGCAATATTCCTCCATAGACGCCAACGTAATCTACTATTATACCGAGTTTATGCATTGAAAAGCAGCATGAAGCCGCGGTCGACAATCGAAAACGAGAAAAAAACTGATTAGTTCCTAGTAGGCCTGCAGGTACAGCATGCAGGTACGGTACGGAGAACGGTTCGTCAGTGCAACTATCATGTAAATGCATCTTTATAACATTTCGTGATGTGTATCATCTCAGTGCTCAGGTAAGGTACGCATTGTCCAGGTCCAGAGCTCGTCCACTTTTACCTGCATGCTCAAATGTTACAGCTTGCCAAGACTGCGCCGTGCAGATAAAGGCCTAAAAGTCGCTAGTTGTAACCGGCCAACTCAGGCTGAACCAGTACGAAGACATGCCAGCTGAGCTGAGCGTGTAATGTATTCCCCTACCTGACATACTGCCTCCATGTTGCCCAACCCCGTTGATAATTGCCGACACCAACTCGACACAGCGTAGCAGTCTTGTTTAGTCGGTAGGCCTGTGTCAGTTCTTATAACGTTGTCAACGTGAGTAGACGTACTCTAGTATTATCATTTACGGAATGAAAATGCATGTCATGAAGTTGAAATAACGACACGAGACATAAACTTTGTGACATTAGATTTTATTATCATCGTCATCATCATCATCATCATTGTTATTATTTATTATTACATTTATTATTAATTTACGCAGAGGAAAAGAGGTTGTCATTGTCAATTAATCGCAGCTAAAGCTACCACGGTGGCTTCGGGCGAACAGTATTCTTACGATGACGCTTGAACGCTGGTAATGATGGTGACAACGTGACAGCAGGTGGAAAATTGTTCCATGTCGGCGCAGCGGCCACGTCAGAGGGCGATCGCCGACGGTGGAAAAACGTGCGTTGTCGGAATAGTGACCGCGGACGTTGAACAGAAACTCCCTGACGTTGAGCGCTGACGTAGATGCGAGTCGACGTCGGCCACACACTGAAGACCTTCCAAAGTTACAATGTCCGCATTAGACATCATAACACATTTCTTTTGTCGCATTTGTTTTTTACCGTGTGACATTAACCCGGGTGGGCGGGGCTCACGTGATGGTCTAGGCGATACGTGCAGATATAATAGTCGCTAGTTGTAACCACTGAATTGCCTGTTTTTGTGCTGATGTGCCGTTACGAACCTACTCTCGCTCTAGGCGATACGCAAGTCTGTCAAATGCCACGGGATTCGATTCTGACCAGTTCAGAGTGCTATTATGTGATTTTTGTTCACAAATTATGGTGAGTAGGCAGTTAACTTAGGCCTAGAACAAGAAACATAGGCCTATTTAGGCTACGTAACAATTACGTGGATAATGAGGATAATTATGATATTGACGATTATGATGACTTGAGCAATAGATTACAATACAATATAAAAAACTTATAAAGCGCCATATGTAACAAAAAAAGTTATTCGTAGGCAGCACAATGACGGAAGAACTCGTGACAGTGTGCGTGGCGATGCGGGTCAGGTGAAGCAGTGCGTGCCATGTCGTGGCGAAAATTTCGAAGTGTTCGAAAATCTTTTTCCAAGGTGTCGCAACTTGTACGACTTCATCGTGAAGTGCACATGCGTGACGTTGGGTGTCGCGCATTTCGTGAAGAATTCGTCCTTACGCGTGATAGGCACGACATGGCGCAAACTATGCGTCAGCTTAATGGCTGTCTTAACACTAAAATGGTATCGCGGGGTATTGCGGAAACAAAATTCGTGCCAGTGTGAGGCTTGCTTTATGGCAGCATTCAATGTTAGACCACCAGTCATATAGGCTCAGCCTAATCTGAGATGTCTGCTGTTGACTTTATTAGCGCCGCTGCTATAGCGCAGCTTTCATTCTAATCATTCATTATTAGGCTACTAGGCCATCTCACACCTGTTGGGCTGTAATTCTTTTCTCACGCCTCCTCGACTCTTCGTCGTTCGGTTGGCGTTCATAGGCCTAGGTACTGTGACTTTTCTCACCGGCAAATCGTGACGAGCTAACACGACGCAGAATCGTGCTCGAAGCCTCGCCGCATCATAACGTAGAAAGGCTGAAGTTGATTAAATAAGTTGATAGATTTATAAAGCGTCATAGTCGTGAAAGAATCAGATGCTTTCCAAGTTTCATCTAGAACATCACGTCGTTGCAGGTGCCCGTCGGCGTGAACACACATGCCTATGCTGACTTGAAACCATCGGGACGTAAAACACGCGAGTTTTTTTTCAAGTGCCATATTTCGACCACGCTAATACCGCGGTCTGGTTTAATCACGTGCGTGCATGCGTTTATATACGATACCGTAAGCCTACGATAAAAATATTTAACGTGAACTCAAAATCTGACGGGAAGCCAGCTTAGTCTACTGCATAGCACACCGGAAATATTTTAAATATATAGGCGGCTGTAATATGCTAAAAATATCATTTTGTGCGCCTATAGGCAAATCCACAATTAGGCCTATTGTGTTTGCCGGCGAGTGCGTTAGTGTTTGCCTAATCGACGTCGAAGGCGTTCACTGGATTTTATGAGATAACCTCATGTAGACATTCCCCCCGCAGATTACCCCCACAGAAACCTCCCCCTACCATTATTGGTGAATAAAGATGATTTATAGGTAACCCCCGCGGAATGTAGCAACATTCTTATAGCGAAAATTTGAAAACTGGCACTAACCCGTACTCCTGACCCTATCCCACCCACGACGCGGGGTTCTGACCCTAACCAACCCACGGGATTACTTCCGGGGATTTTCTCGGGGGGGGTAATCTCCGAATGATTGTCTGCAGGGGGTTAGCCGTTTACTGTGGTTGGTCGTAGATGTGTGTGATAATGTTCAGAGATGGCAATGACATCGGCGACGTCTGACAGAAGATCATCGAGACTCGTGATCCGCGCCGCTCGAGTCAACGACGACTTCATCGACGCTGAAATACGCGAGTATCGACGTCGCGAAGACGAACTGCGACAACAGACGCTGACCGCCGCCGCCGCCGCTCGAGCGTCGACCTCGTCGGCCGACGTTACACCGAATTCAGCGGGGGCCGCGGCGATCCCGGGCAAGAAAGATCCAGGCGGGCAAAGACCTGCGTGGACGACGTCAACGCGAGCCGTCGTACGACCGAGTAGGTCGGTGGTGGAACGCCGTCAGACGGAAGTGACGACAACGATGCTGAGGCGCTGGGCGTCACTTCGACTACGTCGTGAACTGCTGTACGAGCGTCAGCGCGAGCTAGAGTTGCTGCAGCAAGGTCGCATCGACACCACATCCGATCAGCGCCGTATAACACTCATTTGACGCGGCGTTATCTTCCCTCCCTGTGGAGCGTCACATCCGCGTGTTTGCCCCATACCAACTGGCAGATCTACAGACTTTAGTCTTACGACGCGGACGTAGTTTGATAGCATAAACAAAGATCAGAAGCTTTACTGTGTTCATGTTTTGCTTACACGGCTTCGGCACTCATCAGTCGTAGTAGTTTTTTTTCACTTCAACATAGGCTAATTCATTACTTTCTGCCTCACTGGAGACTTTTAAAACAGTGGCCAGTGCGCTGCTTTTGTTTGTGCGCGCTCCTTAAAGGCCCGTTTATAGCGACACAACTCAACTGAACTCAACTGACCCAGTTGAACAGCGTACAGCCGTCAGTCGTGTTTTTGTTTATGACGTCACGACCTACAAACTGAGTCAACTGGGTCACTACGTTCATTGATAGGTGACAGTTGTT
>Ga0209149_1000944_pt1 | contig 13592 bp, 4 predicted proteins | sample WorMetTyACAVOLI2_FD_187423 | JGI IMG/M metagenome (GOLD analysis project Ga0209149, IMG submission 187423) | Marine gutless worms symbiont microbial communities from Max Planck institute for Marine Microbiology, Germany - Olavius algarvensis... ... | reverse complement strand
CATTTAATGTTTGTTAACTTTTATTCATTGATTTTACTCAGTGTTGACTCTGTAATGCACCTATGTCCTTTTTGTAATAGGCGCATCATAAATGTACGATGATGATAAATAAAATGTACGATGATGATGTGGCAATAATTATATTTTGCATGTATCTGCTTTATTGCGAAATAAACTCATATAATTAGTGAATGTTGTGAACTGATGAAATTATATCATATTAATTGTTGCGGTCCGGTTTTTTAGACACACTGTAGAATGTGTGGCCAGTTGACGGTGAAATAAAGTTTGATGATATGTTTAGCCGTTTCGACACAATACAGGCGTGTGACAGACTCGTGGACAGATGGACATCTTGCAACGGCATAGTCCGCTCTATGCATAGCATCGCGCGGTAAAATGTTTTCGATCAGTGTCTTTATCAGTTCATGATGAGAGCAACGAGCATGAGGTCGGCGTTGATTAAATGCACAGCGATGCGTGACAGAACTAGCCATTCTCCCTGCGTCATCTCAGTCATCACTCTCATCATTGCTTCAGCGTCTGCAGACTTTTCTACGCTGCTGTGTTTCATCGAGATTAAATGACGGCTGTCACATCTCGCTCTACAAGGCGTTGATTACTGTTAGGAAAGCGTTCGGTAGGTGGCAGCAGCTGCGTCGCCCAGACATCACCACGAAACTCATTCAATACCGGGTTTCGTCAAATTTCCTGCATGCAGTGAGTAAGTAGGATTTAAGCCTTTAATGGGCACACTAGAATCACAGAAGCAACCGACCATTATACAGCAATACGGTGATTGGTACACTGGCTGTTGATGGGTGGGCTGTTACATTTGGTAGGCTACAGCGAGTAGGAGCCTGGGTGGGCTGCGGCCCTGAGCCGTATACTTAATCAGCATACTGCTATATAGCTGTATAAAATTGCATTAGGTCCAGCTTGTAACACAGACTGTCTTATACAGTGTTTGGCTTCTGTCACTAATTTGCCACCTCCATCGTTTATTCTAAACTTGACTACTGTAACTCTCTCTATCATAAACTTCCAAACTGTCAACTTAACCGGCTCCATCAGATTCAAAAACTCTCTTGCTCGTGCTGTTGTTAAGGCTCCTAAATCCACACATATCACTCCCATTCTCAAATCTCTCCACGAACGCATCGAATATAAACTTCTCTCTTTCACTTACAAAGTTCTTACAACCGCTCAACCTAGCTATCTTCACAACCTTATCACTCTTCAACCTCCTCACAGTACCCGCTCTTCATCTGTTGTCACTCTTTCTCACCCGCCAACCATCTCGTTCTTGAAAATCACATATCGCTCATTTAGATATGCATCACCTCGTCTTTGGAATCAACTTCCAGATTCATTCCGTCAGCCCCACCATTCTTGTCTCGATTCGCTTCCTCATCCACTTCTCAACTCATCTGTGTCATCGCCCCCACTCTTGTCATCCATCACTCTTCACCTTTTCACTCCGGGCTCAAAACCTACCTTTTTAACATTTTTTTCCACCTTAGACTTCTGTACCTACTGGACTGCCTCATGATAACGGGACTGGACCGGACCTATCACGCTCGTTATTTTATTTTTAGTTTCACATTTTAATTTTTTGTTTGTTCCGTGTGGTAGTCTAAGCTGGCTACCTGTAAGCCTTTTACTACACGTTAAATACACATTGTCGTATCGTATCGTATTGTAACGATGTTTCTACACTTCGTGACAGTCCAGTTGTGGGAAAGAAAACATTCTGTTTCCAGCAGCTGAGGAGTACTTGGTTTATTTAATGTATCTGCGTCGACTAGACACTGCTGGCTAGACTGCATCGACTAGACATTGAGAGTGCATTTTTGATTGATTAATGAACCGCTCGTTTCTAGCCCTGTCAGCTGTGAGATTACAACGTGTACGAAATGAAACACTAGTGAGCTTGTCGGCAGTAAATATGCAACAACACCAAGCCCGTGGTAGATGAACAACTTAACGTATTTCTTTGCGTCAAAGTCGCGAATTTTCTAATTTTTCCTGACTAATAATTGTACCAGAAGTTCGTCGACATAAGTAAATCTTTTTTTAAATGGCGAAGAAAACGGCGAGCGAGCGAGCGATTACTATGCTAGTCGAGTCTAATTCATTGCGACCAGCTCAGAGGTCGATGGCTTGAAGGTCAGAGTTCAATGTGCATTTAGTTACACATGACGCACGGTTGGAGTGTGATGTGTGTAATTATATGGGATATAATATCTGCGCATTTGGCGAGGCCATCACGAGACGCGATTCCGGTGCCCTCCGCGTAATCCAGTGGAGTTCAACAGCTCGTTGAACTTAGTTGATCATAGGACCAGCGCGTATAATTAGGTTTTATAGCTAGGTTGCTATACACTGTATCTCAAACAAGAAGCTCAGCTGTCGCAGAGAGACCGCGCGACGCTTCGTGTCATTGGATATTTTGCTGCTCAGTCACTCAAGATCACTCAAGGTCATTCGATATGACATTGTTGAGTAGAGCGTGTGTAAGTCCCTATTATTATTCCATTGAAACTATGACTGTATGTCGTACCGTTTATGATATATTCAGCGTCAAAGAATGGCGTTACCTTGAAACTGGGGGTAGGAGTCGTTCAAGGTCATTAAAAATGGCGCCGTTCTATAGATCATATACGACTTTCTATTGGTCGGCCATTGTAAGTATAGCTGTATGTTGTACCGTTTTCAAGTTATTTGACGTTGAATAATCGTGACCTTGAAAAGGTCGCTGAAGGTCATTCAAACTGGTACCATTCGAAAGCTTCGATGCTGTTTCCTATTCGCCTTTCATAGTAACTATGGCTGTATCTTTAACCGCTTATGAGATATTCAGCGTCAAAAAATAGCGTGACCTTAAAAACTGGTCAAGGTCATTGAAAACGGCGCCGTTCGATACATCACATACGACTTTCTATTGGTCTGTTATTGTAAATATAGCTCTATCTGGTACGGTTTTGAGTTATTTGACGTTAAATAATATCGTGACCTTGAAATCTGGGTTAGAGGTCACTCAAAGTCATTCAAACTGGTACCATTCGAAAGCTTGGGTGCAGTTTCCTATTCGCCTTCCATAGTAACTATGGCGGTATCTTTAACCGTTTATGAGATATTCAGCGTCAAAGTACGATCGTATAGCGTGACCTTGAAAACTGGGTTAGGGGTTGTTCAAAGTAATTGAAAATGGCGCCGTTTGATAGACCATATACGACTTTCTATCGGTCTGCCATTGTAAATATAGCTCTATCTGGTACCGTTTTTGAGTTATTTGACGTTGAATGATATCATGACCTTGAAATTGGGGTTAGAGGTCACTCAAGATCATTCAAGCCGGTATCATTGGGTGCGATTTCCTATTCGCCTTCCATAGTAACTATGGCTCCTATGGCTGTATCTTGTATCATTTGCGAGATAAAGCGAGTTATTGGTCGAAAATCATGAGTTTTTCTTATCCCCGTTAGGGGGGTCACCGTAGGAATATTGCCATCCCGTTTGGTGTGGGAAAACTAGAATGGTGGGGCTACTCGAGGGTGAAAAATAATCTGAGCATATGCATAACCGTTTAGACACAATACCGGCGTGTGACAGACAGACAGAGAGACAGACGGACATCTTGCGACATCATAGTCCGCGCTACGCATACGCGTCGCGTGGTCAAACGGATCATAATTTCATCAATTCACAACATTTACTAATTAGTTTTGGTTACTCAACTCTCAATTGATATGATAAAAAGTTTTAAATTGACACACCCAAACAACGAATTTCTGGGCTGACTTCGACAGGGCAATAAACCAGTGGCAAAACGATCGAGAGCCTGTGTCAAGGCTGCAAGATTGCACTTTAACCACTTGTTGTCGCTTTTGACGTTGCACATTGTTCCGATAGAAATACTGTTTAAAAGACTAACTTTTCTTATCATAAAGCAGCATACAAGAAGCTCAGCTGTCGCAGAGACCGCGCGACGCTTCGTGTCATTGAATATTTTGCTAAATCACTCAAGATCACTGAAGGTCATTCGAAATGACATTGTTGAGTAGGGCGTGTGTAAGTCCCTATTGGTATTTCATTGAAACTATGTCTGTATGTACCGTTTATGAGATATTCAGCGTCAAAGAATGGCGTAACCTTGAAACTGGGGTAGGGGTCGTTCAAGGTCATTGAAAATGGCGCCGTTCGATAGATCATATACGACTTTCTATCGGTCGGCCATTGTAAGTATAGCTGTATGTTGTACCGTTTTCAAGTTATTTGACGTTGAATAATCGTGACATTGAAAAGGTCGCTGAAGGTCATTCAAACTGGTACCATTCGAAATCTTGGGTGCGGTTTTCTATTCGCCTTCCATAGTAACTATTGCCGTATCTTTAACCGTTTATGAGATATGCAGCGTATAAGAATAGCGTAATCTTGATAACTGGGTTGGGGTTGTTTAAGGTCATTGAAAATGGCGGCGTTCAATAGACCATATACGACTTTCTATTAGTCCGCCATTGTAAATATAGTGTTGAAGAGATTCATTCAGTTGGTACGATCAATAACGTAGAAACTTCTTACTTTACACAATGTGTTACCTAATGACAACGTTTTGATGTCCGTCGGACATCTTGATCACGTCTTGATTGTTTAAAGCTTGATGGAGCACGTGACCTGGAAATCACTTGGTCCCATGTGTGGGATGTGTCCCATGAGTTGGTAGGATCCTGCATCCCGATTCATGCACGTCGGTGTCTTCCTGATCCAAAGTGCCTTTTTATCCATCTGGTCTGTCGCTGTGCCTCTCTGTCGACCACTTTTGCCTTGTCCCAGTCGATGACATGGTTCTCTTCCACGGCATGGTCTGTGACGGCCATTGATGAACTGTTCTGTTAGTCACAGTTAGTATTGTAATTAACTCTAACTACTGAGGTTGTGTATTATTTGTTAAACTCGCTGTTCACCTGTTAGTTGCGTTTGTTTTGTTTTCGCTTTTATTTGTTGTTGCTGTCATTTGGCGAATAAAGATCTATAATTAAGGATATTGAAGACATAGTATCTCTGAAAGTTTATTCAACTGAAAGAACTTTTTATCGCTTTATGTCAAAATGTCGTAGGCACAGAGGTCCAGTTTTTCTGACACACAAACTGTCATGTCGCTACTGTTGTTATGGAAACTGCGCGGCTGGTTCTAATCCAATTAAAAACTAGAAACCAATATGCATCCCCCCGCGGGGCAATGCAATACCGGCAGACTCATTGAGCGATTTTTTGAGCGATTTTTTTTACAAAACTAGGCGCGAGGAGGGTGTCCCAGGTCCGTAGCCTCATGCCAAACTTTACGGTTGTGGCTTTAAAAATGTGGGCTTACAGGCGCCAAAATTGGTGGTTTTTGGTATAAATTTTCCCCAAAGGGGTATATCCCCTTAAGCGATTTTTTACAAAATTTGCCATGGGGAGGGACTCCCAGGCCCGCACCATCATGGCAAATTTAACCGTTGTCACTTTTAAAATGTGGGCAGCCCCCAAAATCGCCGAAATTGGTAATTTTTGGTATAAATTTGCCGAAAAGGGGTATACCCCCTTACGCGATTTTTATAAAATTTCGACTGGAGGAGGAATTAATCCCAGGTCCGCACCTGCCTGCCAAATTTCATCGTGTTGGCTTTAAAAATGTAGGCCTACAGCCTCAAAAATCGCGAAAAATCGCAATTTTTGGTATAAATTTGCCCCTAACGGAAAATTTTGGGGGTCCACAGAAAAAGTTGAATATAGATGCACAAATACAAACCTTCCACTATGCAATGACACTATAATTGTTTTGAAAATTTCACTGCTTCATAGCGTTTCCGTTATCACAAATTTCGTCATTCCAAACCGTGACAAAAAACAGACGGACAGACAAAAAGTCACACTTTTTCGTCTTCAGCCGGCGCGCGACCCACGATCCTCACCATACTTGGCGTGGTGATAGAGGAGGTTCGTACCATTTTTGCACTCCCTAACATTTTGATCCGAGCAGTAGTTTCGCTGCTATGGGTTATAGAGAATTTGTGGGAAAATGCCCCCACCGCGAGAAAATGCTTATAACTTAGTTGATTGTCCCCCGAAAGTGACCAAATTAAAAATTAAAAATCTATCTGGAGACGTGTACAAACGCTGAAAATTTCGTAAAAATTAGGCAAACTTTGCCCCTGAGGGGCAAATTTATGGCTAAAATGCGAAATTTGATAGTTTGGGGGCTGTATTCCCACATTTCTGCCCCGATAAATGTGAAATTTGGCACGGGGGAGCGGACCCGCTCCCCCGTACCAAATTTCACTTTTATCGGGATAATGTGTCGCCCCAGCTGGGCGAAAAACCCATTTTTGGACCACTGAGTTAATGCAATACCGGCATGACTGCGCTTCGCGCAGGCCTACCGGTAAAAAAACTTTTTAACGTAGTTTTATAAATGATAATTGAATAAGATTGATCCTCACCAAAAATAATTAGTAAATTTTGTGAACTGGCGAAATTGTGTCATATTAATCGTATGGGTCCGGTTATTAGAGAGACAGCGTAGATGTAGAAGGTCCAAATTTTCAGAGGTAGGCCCCTATCCTTCAGTTCATGACCATACTGCTCGACAGTGCTGTCATGCACTCATAGCCTCTAAAAGCCTTGGATTTGCGTCGATCTCGTGGCTGGGAGTCCAGACCACTAGATGGCCTTGTTGGCGACACCCCTACGTACGACAAGAGATAACGTTTAAAGTAATTAATTGACCCGTGAAAGACGCTCACGCGACCCGTCTTTTTATCGCGCGTCAGCATACTGACGCGCGATATTGATATAGCAAATTTGTCCGTCCGTCTGTCTGTCCGTCCGTCCGTTACGTTCCGGCATTGCATGAAAACGGCTTAACGTGTTGTCATACTTTTTTCACTGTACGGTAGCCCAATCATTCCAGCTTTATCAGCATCAAACATCTTCACGAAATTCCAACAAGGTCACCCCCTATGGGATCGCTAAATACAGGTGGGGTATAAAAAATTCGCGATTTGGACCAATAACTCGCTATATCTCGTAGACGATACAAGATAGCGCCATAGTTACTATGGAAGGCGAATAGGAACTCGTATGCGATCTATCAAATGGTGCCATTTCCAATAACCTTGAACGAACCCTAACCCTGTTTACAAGGTCAGACCAATTTTTGACGCTAAATATCTCACAAACGGCTACAGATACGGCCATAGTTACTATAGAAGGCAAATAGGAAACCGCACCCAAGCTTTTGAGTGGCACCAGTTTCAATGACCCTGGGTGACCTCTAACCCAGATTTAAAGGTCACGATATTATTCAACGTCAAATAACTCGAAAATGGTACAAGATATAGCTATATTTCGTTTACAATGGCCAACCAATAGAAAGTCGCATATGGTCTATCAAACGGCGCCATTTTCAATGACCTTGAACGACCCCTAACCTGGTTTTTAAGATCACGCCATTTTTGACATTGAATATCTCACAAACGGCTAAAGATACGGCCATAGTTACTATAGAAGACGAATAGGAAACTGCACCCAATCTTTCGAATGGTACCAGTTTGAATAATCTTGAGTGACCTCTGACCCAGATTTCAAGGTCACGATATTATTCAACGTCAAATAACTCGAAAACGGTAGAAGATAGAGCTATGATTACAATGGCGGACCAACAGACAGTCATATATGGTTTATCGAACCTCGCCATTTTCAATGACCTTGAGTGACCTCTGACCCACATTTTACAGTCACGATAATATTCAACGTCAAATAACTCCACTAATAGTAAGTCGTGTATTATATACCCAATGGTTCCGTTTCCAGTGACCTTGAGTGACCCTTAACCTAGATTTCAAGGTCACGGGGTTATCATAGATGCCCTCGACGTATTGTGTGCGCAGGTGACGCGCGATCTGTTTACGATGGCTAAGTTCATGTTGCTACAGGCATGCACCCGTTAAATAAGCAAGATCGGATGATCATTAGCGTTTTGAATGAATGCCTCGTTCGCCTCTTGTGTTCGTTTTCATATTTGTGTTTCATGATTAAAACCAAAATGTGAGCGAACACAACCGATATTATTATGAGCACACGCCAACAAACGTTATTTTCTACATGCATACTTACAGTCCCCGGCCTGACCACCTTCGTTCTTCTTGCAGTGGTCTGCCCTATGCCGCTGCTCTTTGTCTTTCCCACCGCGTTGCTTCAGTTACTATTTTGGTTAATATAGCTTAATTAACCCTTTAGAGTGGATAGTGCCACACTGAATAATATGAAGGTGGTACACTGGCCGTTGATGGGTGGGCTGTTACATTTGGTACAGCGAGGAGGGGACTGGGCGGGGCAGCAACCCGCTCAGGCCCCTCCTCGCTGTACCATTTGTAACATTCCACCCATCAACGGCCAGTGTGCCAATCACTGCATTGATGCATAATGGCCCGTTGCTCTACTGTTTTAATGTGCCGATTAAAGGGTTAAAAGTAAACCTGGAACTTATGGTGATCGCTGTTATACTATTGATTTAATTATTAAATATATAAATATATTAAATATACATATATATAAATATTACGTGTTATCGTTGGCGGAATAATTATACCGCGGAAAATATAGGTGCAAATAGGGATGGCCTAGGTTCTAATTAATCATTTGCGTCGTCGTTCCGCTACTGCAATAAATGAGTGAAATATTAATTTGATGACGACGTCAGTGACAGATTGTCCAGTCAGTTCGTCTGTCATCTGTCCGTCTGTCCGTACGTCCTCCTGTCTCATGTGTCCAGTTCCTTCGTGCACCATCAGTATGTACTTCACACGGCGCCGCGCTTATTCCATTGCAGTCCTCGGACTAACGGACCGTGTGATTAACAGTTGTCGCCGTCGTCGTTGTAGTAGTAGTAGTAGTAGTAGTAGTAGTAGTAGTAGTAGTAGGCATTGCTATCGACATCACCAATGTCGTCGGTCCTGGAAGTAATAGAAGACTGCCGTCGTTGCAGTTGCCGTGTTTATCTCAAGCTGTCGTCGTCGTCGTCGTCGTCGTTGTCAGGCTGTGTTGTCATCTCCTTTGCACGTTTTCTTCTAATCATCACCGCTAGCGACGACGTTGGAGAGTTTTCTTTTCTGCAACAACGACGACGAAGACTTAGTGGGCGGGGCGGGCACTGAGCAGTCACGTGACGTCTAGAAATGCGCAGATAACGAGCACATCTCAAGACGAATGGACGGCCTGCCGGTACCGCCACTTCCGCTCATATCTCACTGTTTGCGCACGCGCGCTCGTCCAGACATTGTCTTTGCTAAATCAATATGGCCGAGCAGGCCGACGACTGATTTTACAGCGATGCAGAACTTTAGCTCCGTCCACCGTATGTTTACAAACCGGTTTCACTCGCTTGAAACTAGCGAACTGTTTGATGTTTGGCAAGTGACGTTGAGAGTAACTGAGCAACATTATACAAATTATTATCGCATGATCGAGCTGTGTTTGCCTCTGCCATAAGCAAATACGCTGTTGGTTATAGCAGGTAACAGTGTCATAACTGCCCGTTGCCACTGACGACAGGCATCTATGATGGTCCATTATAACCCACTGAGTTACAAGGCGGGAGGTTGAATTGAAAGTATCGACGACATTCTGCAATGATTTCAGTATTATTTCTATCTAATAATACTGAAATCATTGCAGAATGTCGTCGATACTTTTAATTCAACCTCCCAAGTGAACTAATAGAAAAAAAGAAAGCTAAATTCGAAGAAAACTATAACCGATGTGTTCTAGACTTCTAGTACTGCGTGATATTTGCGTGCGTCTTAGTTAAGTTCTAATTAAGTTTATTTTTTAGTATTTTTGTTGTATAATTTTGTATTTATTTTATCACTATTGCGATTACTATTAGGATGTGATGAATAAAGAATTTTCAATAAACAGTACCGTTGGCATGTTGCCAGCTTCTGCGCCTCTCAGCTCCCTGACCTAATCGCCTAGATCAACAATTTGCGCTCCTAGCTGTGACATTTGTAAAAAAAAACTAATACAAAACGTGCAACGACAGGGCAGGACAGCATTATTTTCGCACATATACCAATATTGTATTCAAAATGAATTAAACAGTTATACGAATTATGTGCATACACTTGACATTATTAAATAAAATGCTGCTGTAGGCGAATCATAACAGGACTACAACTTTCTGTAAGAACAAGTGACCACGTGTAATCAGATTGAAAATCTGATCACGAGTTGTCAACAGAAGTGTTCATTGTAAGAGATAAGGACAGAACCACTAAACGTTGATTGATTAGTGATGAGATTAGATGACTGAAGGGCAAACAAACTACGTCGGGTATCTACTACCGGTTTTCGAAAGCGGAAGTCGTATTTCGGAGGCAAAACTGACGTGCAAATCGCTTAGGAACGGGTCTGCTGAGTGTACGGATCATGTATGGCCGCCAGTAGAGCAAATGACGTCTCGGATGGGAGCTAGAGCCGAAACCGGAAGTAGAAATATGGCGGTCGTGGAGGAAATTGAATCGTGGACCCCACTTCCTGTTTGTCCCCCATTGCATGCATGAACCTATTTTCAGCCGTTTGGCCGCAAACAAACTACTTCCAGTTTTTACTTCCGGTTTTCAAAACCGGAAGTAGTATTTCGGAGGCAAACCTGACGTTCAAATCGCTTAGGAACGGGTCTACTGAGCGTACAAAGCACGTATAGCCGCCAATAGAGCAAATGACGCCTCGGGTGGGAGCCAGAGCCCAAACCGTAAATAGAAATATGGCGGTCATGGCGAAAATCGAATAGTCGACTCCCACTTCCTATTCGTTCCTCATTGCATGTATGGACCTATTTCCAGCTGTTTTGCCGCAAACAAACTACTTCCGGTTTCTACTTTCGGTTGTCAAAACCGCAAGTCGTATTACTGAGGCAAAACTGACGTCCAAATCGCATAGGAACGAGTCTACTGGACGTACGAAGCTTGTATGACCGCCAATAGAGCTAAATTACAGATCGGATGGGCGCTAGTGCCCAAATCGGAAGTAGAAATATGGCGGAAACCGGACAAATAAAATCGCAGACCTCGATTTCTTATTCGACCCTCAATACATTATGGGGTCTATCTCGACTACTGACACTTTACACTTAGGGGCCGTAGGCTAGCATTACGCGTTGCACACACTTAACCAAACGGTTAACCGTTTGGTTAACTATTTGGTTAACCATTGACCCATTGCAAGAAGCCCTGACCGCCGGTTGAAGTTAACTTAACCCTGACCGAGCTCCATCGGCCGGTTAACCAAATGGTTAACGTTGTAAGTACATGATGGCGGTCGATTTGTTCATCGCATTCAATAACTTTGATAACTTATTCGCGACCAGTGAGCGTTACGAAGATATTAAGCAATTTCTGTTGCGACTATAAAAATAAGAATTCTGCATCAGACTGAATCCGAGAGTTGTCACAGCTGACACTGTTGACAACTAATAATCCTAACGCATATTGAAGTTGTGCCGGGGATTCCCAATGAACTATAAATAAAGATTATTTAAGCTATAGTTCATTGGGGTCTCCTTTAGCCAGCAATGAAAAAAACGGGTAGGCATAAGGAAAGAGTGAGAGTTTCAAAGTCGTAGATGATATCACTAACATTTAAAAAATATCATCACAGTCATTACCAGCGCAGACACGCTTTTAAAATTGGAAATATTAATTCAGTTTAACTGAGATTTATCCGTTAGCGATCGTGACGATAGTGGCGACTCCAAGCGAATCACAATACAATAACGCATTGCCACTTAATTTTCAGGCTATCTCCATTTTTATCATTGATAATTTATTATTATACAGCTGCGATAACTACACGACTCCGGGCATAATGTACCATGCCCGCGATAAAATGCCCTCGACTTTTACAAACGCCCTCGCTACCACTCGGGCGTTTATTGAAGGCCACGAGCAGTTCCCGCGGGCATAATGACCGCAGTCATGTATTAACATATAATTAAATTGTTAAAAAAATAATAATATGTTTGTTATTGTGAGCAAAAGAAAGTACGGTATTAGACAATTGGCCTGTTGAACTTGATACGTAAAAAGGCCACAGTTAACGTGGCCTTAAACTCGGTATGACGTCATTCGATGACATCACTGAGAGGTAAGTGCACCGGAAAGTGCTGCAGAGATTGAGCTGATTGCAAGATGAGTGAGCTGACAAGATGCTTTTAGCAGCATCAACTGTTCAATGTTCACTGTTCTGCGGCAGCAACAGCAACAGCAACAGCAGCAGCTGCCGCTGTTGCTGTTGCTGATCATCCGTCGATTGGCTGCTGTAGCCTGTCACTTGTCACACTGTGCTGACGATAACGTTCGCGTCTGTATCTGATACACGCGTCACCATGCCTAGCTGTTGCTATCGGTTTATGATGCTGCGATGACGTCATGACATTACGTCATTTGCCGTCTAGTGACGTCATGGCGTCTTACGACGTTACCTTGACAACGACAACCGTACTTGCCATTGTATGGATACTCGTTGCCGAATTTCTCTCAGGTAACCGTAAACTTCTTGTCTGTGTCTACTTTTATAGAACAAACTTTGAAACTTATGATTAAAAAATATTTGTTACAAACAAGACACGAATGTCGCCGCCATGCCTTCGGCCGAGGAGGCTAATGCTCCACGTGGGGTGCTGGACAATGGGTCATCTACATGTAGGCCTACAATGACTAATGACCCACGTGACCGTGACCCGTGACCCGCTGCACTGAACGTTCCATGAACATACCTACTGTTCAACCACCTCTTTAACAGAAACATGTTGATGTTGTCACGCGTGTAACAAAAATGAGTACATTAACATTGTCGATACTTCACGCACTTCACGCGACTGCGACGAGATGTCAAGTCGGTCCTGCGTGACAACTGTAGCACCATCGCTTGGTTGAACAACGAAAACATACAACTCAATTTTTACATGCGTTTTATGACTGTTGCGTCAACGGGACAGAAGCCCTGACCCATGACCCATCCGAATTTGTTGACCATTTGACCCGTTACCTATGACACGCGTTGACCCACTGTCAGTTTTGCTGCAGATCGGTCGGTACCGTTACGTTTTGTTGATATCGCAGCGCGGCACAGGTCGCAGCGTGATTCCGTTGAAATGCATGTAGTAGGCCTAGATCTGCAATTCTCGTGGTCTATACAATTAAGTTAGCATGCATTCTAAATTTACAATGTGCGTGTTATGCTACTCGACGCAGCTACATGTATGGGGCATAAACAGGCGTCGTGCGGCGTGCAACTTTCTACCAAGATGTATAGACTGAGTTAGACAATAAAGGTATAAAGGTCGGGTCAGATCCGGTCGGATCGACTCTTGAAGCTTGTTTCCGTTGTTGTCCACCGTTGTCTGGGACGGCGAGCCCCGTCGTACCTCGCCGATTACTGCGTGCCGGTCTCCACGGTTCCTGGTCGCCAGCATCTGCGATCCGCCAGTCGCCGTCAACTCATCGTTCGGTATTCGTTCCTCGCGTCCGTCGCAGCACTTTCGGCGC
>Ga0209149_1000941_pt1 | contig 13604 bp, 7 predicted proteins | sample WorMetTyACAVOLI2_FD_187423 | JGI IMG/M metagenome (GOLD analysis project Ga0209149, IMG submission 187423) | Marine gutless worms symbiont microbial communities from Max Planck institute for Marine Microbiology, Germany - Olavius algarvensis... ... | reverse complement strand
CCCCGCCCAAGTTTTATGACAGATCGCCGCCACTGGTCGTAGCAATGGTGGTTAAGGATATCAGGCTGGATTGGCCAACTGTCATGTTTGACGATTTTCTCCGCCAGCTTGTCAGTGGCAGCCTTCCCTCGTAGGGCTGGCAGTTCAATGTTGGAGAGCACTGGAAGCCATGGGAGAAGTGTAGAACGAGGGTACCAGAGATAAGGCGCATGGTAGAGTTGTCACCTCACAGCTTATCTCTGCGTTTGTTTTGTCTCGACTGGACTATTGCAACTCACTGTTAGCCGGCCAACCACGCACCTCCGACGAACCATTACAGCGAGTACAGAACGCAGTTGCTCGTCTGGTGCTGAATATTGGTCTTCGTGATAACGTGACACCAGCACTGAAGCAGCTACACTGGTTACCTGTCGAACACAAAATCGAATACCAGCTGTGTACATTGATGCATCAAATTCACACTGGGCGTGCACCACAGTACTTGGCTCAATCTGAATCCAGTCGTCGACCCGGTCGTCCGCCGACACTGCTGACTACATGAAACGTGTGCACACGAACTAAATTAAATCATCTATTCCATCTCGCGTTTTGACATTTGTTAGCGCACCTGGACAATTTGTAAGTCGCGCTATATAAGTTCTATTTGTATTTGTATTTGTATTGGTAACTTTTGTGGGGCTACGATGATGATTAAGGGAAGTTTAGTCTTCAGCATCCCCATTGTTAAGCGTTTTCAGGCGAAAAAAAACAAGTCCACCTTTGGGCCAAATTTTGACGATTTTTGGGAACAAAAAAGACTTAATATTACATAAAGTTTTATTACCCCAGAAGGCACACCCCTGCGTGATTTCACGTCTTTTGAGCTATCGCGCGTAAAAATCCATCCATGAGTCTGATCTGCAGGTGAGCCTCAGAAAAAGGTACAAACAAATAAATAAAAAAACAATTTTTGTTATATTTCACCCATTTGCCCAGAAGCCCCCAGTGGGTGGATTTGTACCAAATGTGGTATAGGGCGTCCTCTTGTGGACGTAATCAACTGTGCACAATTTTTTGTTGATCGGTCCAGGGACCAGGGTATCGATTTTGTGGGGGGGTTGAAATTTGCCTATTCCCATAGAAATTGAAGGTCGGCGTTAACATTGTCTGACTGTGATAATGTATATGTATATGTACAGGGTGTTTCAAAAAATGTAGCCCCCTAAAACATTTTGGAATATTTTCACTTTGGTTCAGTTTTTTACCGTGAAATTTTGCAAATATGTTGGCAATTCATGTCTACCAATTTTTGTAGAGTTATCTTAATATTTCATCAAATGACGTTAATTTTTCAACGAGTACCCATCGTTTTTACCCTGTAAAGTTTTGAGTATTCACCCATAAAATGAAAATTCCGTGGCAGGTCTCCCACTGCCTGGTTTACGCAGAATGGCTGAGCTAGTGTGGTCGACTCGACTGCGGACTTTCTTAACAGTGCTCAACTTCCACCCTTTGTCAGAGTAACTGGAAATGACTGATTTTGCACCAAGTCCTTACTCACGAAACGTCTGCAGACGCAGTTTGTAGTTGTAAGACAATTTTCCAAGTCGTAGGCTCTACCAAGCTTTAAAACAATGTCAGTAAAACGTTAGTAGTAAAAAATCAGACAGTTATCGATTGTTTACAGTTATCGGACACTAAGACACGCGATGACGAAAAATGACGTCATTTCCGAAAAGGTGCATTTTCATTTTCTAGCTGAATAGGCCTACTCAAAACTTCAGAAGGTAGAAACGATGGGCAGACCTGAAAAAATTAACGCCATTTGATGAAAAAAATCGGTCGATATAATGTGGATATCAATTGCCAACAAATTGCAAAATTTCATGCAAATAGACAGACTTAACCGAAGTGAAAATATTCCAAAAAGTTTTAGGTGGGCTACTTTTTTTGAAACACCTGGTATATGCATATACATATATACATATTTCTTCTCCAAATAAATTATTGCTGAATGAAATTTTTGTTTTCAGTGTTTGCATCAGTATGAAATTCCACATGGAAATCTGAAGGTAATTATTTATATTGTAAAGTTTGTGGGGTCATGGTGTGGGTTGAGGAAGCCAGCCCAGGTGCCGTACCAGGCGCCATGACAGACGGACTTACAGAAGTTAACGGCGTAAGCTGCAAGCTACTCCTGTCCGACGGTGTATACATGTGCCGGGTATCCTCAAACGGATCGATACCTGATCTAGTTGGCAAGCAAAATCTGATGAAACGTGACTTCCGAATCTACGGACAATTCATGCATTATTGCTTGGGTGTCCAGTTGGGTCTCAGGAACCTGATTCACAGTGCTTAAGGCACTGACCGCTTCCAGTTCCCTTAACTCCGTACTAAACTGTGCAATGGCGGAGGCATCAGTCCGAGACAGAAGGTTACTAGCTGGCCCAGGCATCAGGGCAGAACCTGATGTAGCAACTGTCGGGTCACTGTGTAAGGTGCTGTACGTGTCGCTTAAACTAGGGCAGCCGCCCCCCCCCCCTTAGTGTAAATTTGGGACCTCCTGATATCTGGAAACTACTAGAGCTAGACAGTTGAATTTAAAAATACCAGTAGAGATGGTAAAGTACCCGTTTTGGGTTCAGAAATTATTACATTATACGATACAACATGAGGGTGGCCACCGTATTGAGTTTCGACAAATGTCTATATCTCCGGGGCAGACTACGGCTAACAACTGCAAGACGGCTTTCAGCCTACATGTCGTCGAGAGCGCTAGCAACGACTACAACTTCTAGTTTCTAGTTTTTCTTGTCACGTGGTATGATTCACCAAGGTGTTGTTTTATTCCGTTCATCGGTTGAAAGTTTGATGCATCAATGCACACATCAGTACGATGCATCAGTGAAATCAACCGATGAATAAAACAACGCAGCCATAACGGCATCTCTCCTGGACATAATCATACATTCAAAATTTTATATAAGTCGATTAAGGGGTTTTGATGCTGGGTCGAATTTTGCCGTTTCCCGCGAAGCGCGGTGGCCATTAACACAGGGCTACTGGCGTGCAGCCCGTGATACAGCCTACTGCAGATTTTTATATCACGGCAAACAGATAATTTCGTCACTGAAAAAATACTGCAACAATAGTATTATACATTACTTTAGTGTATAACAGATGCAGCAACGTACGTATACTGATTTCCTACAAAGGAGGATGTACACTTTTTGTCCGTGTTCGTTTGTCTGCCTGTCTGTCTGTCTGTCTGTCTGTTAGCAAGATTACTCAAAACGTGTGCATGGATTTGGATGAAATGTTGCGTGTCGACACATGTCGGGACATGGATAAACTGATTAACTTTTGAGTCCAATCCGGATCATAGTCCAGATGCCGGAACCGGATTGGTTTCTCCGATATCATATCATATCATATCATAAACATATTTGTAAAGCGCCATAGGCAGCGCTACAGAGGCGCTGTTATCGTATAAGCGCTGCAACACGGAATTTTATTACGTCGGGAAAATCCCACATATAGGTATTGGCCGCCCGTCGCTGCAGCGAGGCGTGGTTTTAAAACGGTTTTATTCACTGCGAGCCATGGGAACACCTTTGTCGGAGGTACATGCGTTTTACCCCTTCTAGTTTAGTGTATGCAGTGCTTAACGTTTACTGTGATGTTGGTGTGACTAGCCTGAAAACATATTATGTGAAGTCGTTGGAGATCAGCTAAATGTTTTGATCGGTTTGTATTTTATGCGTTATTGTTATTTGCAGTCAAATGTATAATAAGTTTCATAAACTTCATAAACCGTTAAGTAGTGCGCACTGTGCATATCAGCATACGAGTAATTTTATGGAAAAAAAGTGCGTCAGCAAAACGCCTGGCTTATACAGGGTGGCTCACAAAAAACGTCCCAAATTTGCAATGATCTTGTATTGCTCAACAATAGATATCAAACAAAAAGAAATAACGTATTTAAAGAGCAATCGTAGCTGAACAGTACGAGCAATTATTATTCCGTTATACGCTTTTGTTTTGACAGTGAAATACGCGAAAGAGTATTGGGTGTCCGAGACGTGCAAAACAAATGTATCGGAGACGATACGAAGGCCGCCGCTCGTCGAAGTCTAAACTGCATTAAAAGCAAAAAATAAAACGTGGCGAAAAACGATTTTTTTTCAGTATGGTGGAGGGAATTCTTACACCCTGCAATATGCATGGCACGATCATGACATTCAATTCGCCCGGTGGCAGCACCCTGCAGTGTAGCACGTAACTCTGAAATCATGACATTGAATTCGCCAGGTGGCAGTACCCGGCAATGTGGCAAGAGGCTCTGGGATGACATGCCATTGGATTCGCCCAAACGTCCGCCATATTGGAATTCTACAGGTTATTGTGTTTAGAAGCAGGACCCTCAAACCCTGGGCTGTCTTACATGCAAATATTTATTTATTTATTATTATTACTGTAATACTCAACTAACAACCAGAACGCGTTTTAAAAATAAGATGTGTTTTTCAAGAAATATCGGTTAAACACTTCTCTATCGATTGCTCTGCGAGCTTCTTCATCAACATGATAATAAACTGAATTTAAAACATCTTGTCGGACGTTCAATAATGAAAATAAATTTAGAAATTTTTTTTATAAATTGCTGTCTGAAGGTACCATTATATACGTTTAGTTGTTGGCATCCAAACTTTAACTGTAGTCTATGTTTCCAGTATTCATCAATAGATGAAAAATGTACTAGAAATTCTGAGTCCGCATATTCATCTACTTAAGCCAGTCAGGTGGTAAATCTATGTCCATGGGTTCTTCTTCTCTTTGCAGTAGGTTTATGGGTTCTACTCTTTGCAGTAGTTGTACTAATTCACGCTTTGTAAGTCCAGAATACCCACACAAACCACGTTCTTTCGCTAGTTTTTAATTCGAAGACAGTTTTTATTTCCATGATATACGTTACTAATAGTTAAATATTTTTTTTTAAATTTATCAAATTATAACTTAAACCATCTCACTTAGAAGCAGTGCCATTCGATAGATCGTATACGACTTCCTATTAGCTCTATCTCTTACCGTTTTCGAGTTATTTGACGTTGAATAATACGGTGACCTTGAGATCGGGGTTAGAGGTCACCCAAGGTCATTAAAATTGGTGCCATTCGAAAGCTTGGGTATGGTTTCCTATTCGCCTTCTATAGTAACTGTAGCCGTATCTGTAGCCCTTTCGGAGATATTCAGTGTTAAAGAATGACGTGACCTTGAAAACATGGTGAGGGGTCGTTCAAGATCATTGGAAATGGTGCCGTTCGATAGATTGTATACGACTTTCTATTGCTCGGCCATTGTAACAATAGCTCTACCTTGTACCGTTTTCGAGTTATTTGACGTTGAATAATACGGTGACCTTGAGATCGGGGTTAGAGGTCACCGAAGGTCATTGAAAAGGGTACCATTTGAAAGCTTGGGTGCGGTTTCCTATTCGCCTTCTATAGTAACTGTGGCGATATTTTGTTCGTTTGCGAGATATAGCGACTTATTGGTAGAAAATCGCGAAATTGCTATACCCCACCTGTACTTAGCGCCCCCGCAGGGGGTGACCCCGTCGCCATCGGAATATTGTCATAACGTTTTGTATGGAAAAACTGCTATAAAGTTTTGGGCTAAATTGAACAAAAACCCAGATAGTTTTGGTGATAACTGTACACGATGTGTGAGGGGCGAGGTTTGCTGCACCAGCACTACCTGTTTGTTGGTTCAAATCGAGCGGACACTGAACGTCGCTTTAATCCTAGGCTGCTTTTTATCGCGCTCAGCTATGCTACAGCGCGACAGGCGGCGTGTCCGTCTGTCCGTCCGTCACACGCTGGTAAATGCGTCAAAACTAACGACCGTAGGATTATGTGGTTTATACCGTCAGGTAGCCAGGAACTGTAGTTTTAGACATCAACTGTATATCCAAGGTTTGAGGAGAACCCCTTGCAAGAGCCTCAAGCAAGACTGCGGTGGGTAAAGGCATATAGTTACAATGTAAGTCTAATAGGAAGTCGCATATAGGCTTTCGATTGATACGAATTTCGATGACATTGAGCGACCATAACGCACTACTCTATGGCCTATATGGCTTTTCCGGGGCTGGATGTGTGAATTAAGACAGACCCACATTGTCAGTAAAAAAATATAGCGCCGGGTCCGTAGATTTCAGTGATGTATAAAGTCCTGACTGTAGGCTAAGTTCAGATGGTCGCAACAGAGGGCTTCCCGCTCGGCTATAACGGCGAAGGGCGATGCGTCTGCCGTGTGTTCGGAAGATACGGTGCATTTAGTGTGTCAGCTGTCTATCTACAACACTGCAAAAATCGTTACCATTTTTTTGTTTACCCTGGGGACGCCCCTGTGGCACCGCATGCCGGTATATACAGCGCTTATGCATAGCATCGCGCGGTAAAAACCACTGCTTAGTAAATAGTTAAGCAAGTGTTAGCCTCACTTCCATACTTAGACTTGATGTACCTCAAAAATATAATATACACATTCCGAGGCGTTGATGGTGCAACCTCGGTTGGCTTCGATGCGTTCCTGTAGGAACGCCATGGGCGGGGCTACAGCTGTGATGGACAGGCGCAGACACAGCTGTACGAAGCAGAAATCTCCATTGCATTTTGCTACTGGAAGAAACCCAACTGCCAGCCGGATATTGAATATCACCAAACAAGCAGTTGCGTGTCCCCTTGCAGCCTTCCCGTCAACCGTGAGTCTTCTGGCCGCTAAAAAAATTAAAAATACACTCCGTCTGGTTTAGCTACCTAACCAATATTTTGCAATGTCTGGATTTGAACGTGAGTTTAGCATTTGACTGATTTCTAGTCTTCTATTCCAAAGCTTGGTGGGATAACTACGATGCGTTCCTGTAGGAACGCCATGGCCGGGGCTTAGCAGCGTGGCCGGTCAGAGTGGGGCTTAGCAGTGCGGCCGGTCATAGTCAGTCAAACGGAAACTAGCGTCGGAGCTTAGCAGCCCGGACACAGCTGTAGCTCCGCCTAAAGCGTTCCTGTAGGAACGCTTTGGGCGGGGCTTCTCGACCTTTTAACGTTTTATCCGGTTTTGGTGTATCCAAGATCATCATCTTTATCAAATCCGCTTTAGGGGAAGGGCGGAAGCTTCTTAAAGGTGTACTCCAACGAACATTTTTTATTTTATTTTAACTAACGTACGACTTATGTAGAAGTTTTACAAAACTTGTAATTATTTTATTTTTAAGTAAAGCAGTTTTTATAAAAAGATCTAAGTCCTGCAGGACTTAGATCAGTGAGTCACAAAGCCGCTGTATTGTGGAATGAACTGCCTCTGACTCTAAAACGTATGACATCATCTACAGCCTTTAACTGTAACATTACAAAATATCTTTTGTCACTTTATTGATACTATATATGTATTTGTTTTAATCTCGTATTTGTAACACTGTTGTATATCTAAATTCAATATAATTCTCTATTAATTACTAATCTATTTGTATTCCTGCACTGTGCACATGTATATGTTTGTTTGTTTGTTTTTTTAGCTAGATTTTTCTTTCTTTTTTTTGCAAGGCGGCCAGCAATGTTGGGCCTTATGGGCTTTTCAGGCAGCCTGCCCTTGTACGTTATTCATCGATATTATATCTTTGTGTTTATTGATCGGGCAAATAAAGATGCTTGCTTGCTTTCAATATTTTGTGCTAAAAATAGAACCACCATAAAGGTACTATTTTAATTTCTTGAGTTCGTACGCCTTTACCATAATGAACGATGTCATCATGCGCAAGGAAAACTAGTTCCTGTTACCGTACGCAGTATTGTTTAAGCGCGTTAATTTTTGGCAACATACTTCGTCTGCTGGCGCGAAAGAATATTAATTCCATAACTGCTGCAACGTATTAATCACAGAGGTACTAATAGAATAGCCGTATTCAGTTTAGTTTTGTTTACAATTTACGTCGTACGACTCTATGGAATCCCGCAACCACGAGTAATACAATAAACTGCGATGACAGCTGGTACTCGGCAGTTTCGAAAATAAAAAAATTGAAAATTGTTTTCTCGCCACACGAGCGGAGTAAATCTAATTTAACTATCTGAAATAACTTGTGTATACATACACTACACGGCGAGTATAGTTTTGGCTAATTCATTTTTTGACAGGAGTACACCTTTAATATCAGTATAACCTCGTTGACGTAATTCTGTTTCACGTGTAATATTTAGCAGGGTATAGCGAAAGCTTCACACACTGAGAAAGTGTCTGTGAATCAGAGTCACTAAATGCTAAACTCACATCCATATCTTCTAGACGGAGTACTTACGTATTGTATACTTGTCATCGTCAGAATGAGCTGCGCAGTTGCTGACACTTGCATGCTGTAATGTTGGGGGAATTTCCAATACCGGGATTTCCAATGTTTTCGACATGCATAGGACGGTCAGCGTGCTGAATATATTAATGCAATTAATATATTCACGCGGTTTACGACTAGCAATTTAGCCTCCGCCAACGCGGCGCACTGCGCATCATGCATCAATAATGAGCCAACTCATGTCACGACGTTGACCGACAGTCAATGCGTCAATGATAGGCACTACGGTTATAAAAAAAAACTGTGTGCTGACGCTATCATTATAACCATGAACTTTCCGGTGAAACTGATGTAAGTGATTTTTTATTGTCTTTAACCTGTCCTGCGCTCGACCTGTGGGTAAACCGTTCGATAGGTTAGTCAAACTTTGCCAGCGGTTTCACTGAAACAGAAATGTTTATACTTGTGGAGACTAAAAAACTGAAGGGAGCGCGTAAGTTCTGGGAATGACCGTGAGTTCAGGGAATCACAAAAATGTTTCAGAACTGTCTTAAATACAGTTACTTGCGGGCAAAGTGAGTAAGTCGTCACCGATTTTACTATGTGATAATCCCCAAACTTCCATGAGGTTTCGGTGAGACCACAGTGCCCCTCCTCTTCACATTGCACACCGCAATGTTGCATTCTCACAGTTCGCACGGGCTCTCTGGTGGTAAACAGCTTAACGTGATCCCCTCCTCGGTTGCCTCTAGAACCAAACTGGTGCGAATAGGACCCGGCATACGAGGCCGGTGTGTGGTATTGTGTTTGATATTGTGTATTTATCATTGTGTATTGTGTATTATTGTTGGCAAAAGAAAATTGGCTCCCAGTGGCAGCATTTTCTTTTTAGATGAAGGGGGAGGTGTCAGGGTCTCGGAGTCACTTTCCCGCTGGGCTGCAGGTGCCCCAACACGTTGGTAACAGTCCTTGGCGAGATGCCCTGGGCGGTTGAATACAAAACACCGCCGTGGAGGTGACGCAGGCATATTACTCTTCTTCAGCTGACCAAAGCCACCTTTACGTTGGCCAGACACACCATCAGCAGCTGTGGCCGCAGCCACGCGGGTTGAACCACTAACACCCGCCTTAGCACTACTGGTATCAGACCTGTGGCTCAGAAAGGTATCTGCCAGATACGCTACTCGATTAGGGGCAAACCAGTCGTCCCCCTCCAGAGAGAGTACGTAATTCAAGGGTCCATGTGGGAGGTTCCCCTTCAAGCGATCAGCTATGATCAGATCGCATAGCTTATCAAAATCCCCTCCCACACCCTTACTGGCAAGATAATACGACAACAAATTGCGTAGCTTCGCAGCAAACAACACATATGTTTCATCGGTGCTCTTGGTGGTTGTGTCAAAACGCACCTTATACTCACGAGGCGTCAATTTGTACTGGGCAAGCAAGAAACTCTTGAGCTCTGAGTATTCCCCCATACACTCAACACTCATGCATATCACAAGTGCCTTTGCCTGTGCTGTTAAGACAGGTATCAACAGTTTTGACTTGATATCGTCAGGAACGTCGTACATTACAAAAAGCCTTTCGACCGTTTCGAAAAATTATGGCATTTCGGCGCTCTCGGACAGCATTTGAGGTAAAACGTGACGCATAGCGTCCCCAAAGATTTTGGTACGCCCCGCCAAAGTGGCCTGTCGCGGGGGTCCCCCTGCCATCCCTCCGACGAGCCCAAAACCGCTGTCCGTTCCTGCCTGTCTCTGAGGTTCCTCCCTCGATAGCTTTAGCTTCTTCAGCTCATAATCCATCCGCCTCAACTCTAAATCGCGCTACGCTCTGCCGCCCTTGTCCTTTCTTCTCGCTTCGCTGCCCTCTTTCACGCTCCGCCGCCTTCTCTTCGCGCTCCGCCTTTGTCGGCATGCCGTTCTGATTCATGGTGCAAACTTTCGCTGACATCGGACAAGCGGTTAATGAGTTATGGCCAAAAAGCGATTTTCAAGATGGCGGCTGTCGCCATCTCGAATTTCAAGAATTTCAATTTTTGGTCACGTGACCGTAATCGGTTTAATATCTGATGGTATGTACCAAATTTCATTAAAATCGGACACAAAATTTCGCCGAAATCAGACAATCGGTCGATGAGTTACGGCCAAAAAAGCGATTTTCAAGATGGCGGTCGCCGCCATCTTGAGTTTTAACACTTTCAATATTTGGTCACGTGACTGCAATCGGGTTCAACATTCGCTGTAGTGTACCGAATTTCATAGCAATCGGATAATTTCACTCAGATATGGCGATTTAACGATTTTGAAAATGGCGGCCGTCCGCCATCTTGGATTTTAAAAATTTGCATTTTTTGTCCCGTAGCCCTTGTCAACATGCCGTTCTGCTTCCTCGTACAAAATTTCGCTGAAATCAGACAATTGGTTTATGAATAATGGCCAAAAAAGCGATTTTCAAGATGGCGGCCGCCGCCATCTTGAATTTAAAAAATTTCAATTGTTGGTCACGTGACTGTCATCAGGTTCAATATCTGATGTAGTTTACATCAAAATCGGACGATTTTTCACTGAGATATGGCGATTTAACGATTTTCTAAATGGCGGCCGTCCGCCATCTTGGATTTTAAAAATGTGCAGTTTTTGTCATGTAGCCCTTGTCGACATGCTGTTCTGCTTCCTCATACAAAAATTCTGCTGAAATTGGACAAGCCGTTGATGAGTTATAGCCAAAAAAGCGATTTTCAAGATGGCGGCCGCCGCCATCTTGAATTTCAAAAATTTCAATTTTTTGTCACCTGACTGTCATCGGGTTCAATATCTGATGTAGTGTACCAAGTTTGATCATAATCAAACGATTTTTCACTGAGATATGGCGATTGAACGATTTTCAAAATGGCGGCCGTCCGCCATTTTGGATTTTAAAAATTTGCAGTTTTTGTCATGTAGCCCTTGTTGACATGCCGTTCTGCTTCCTCATACAAATATTTTGCTGCAATCGGACAATCGGATGATGAGTAATGGCCAAAAAAGCGATTTTCAAGATGGCGGCCGCCGCCATCTTGACTTTTATAAATTTCAATTTTTGGTCACGTGTCTGTCATCGGGTTCAATATCTGATGCAATATACCAAGTTTCATCAATATGGGACGGATACGACGGACATCCGTATCCAGATTAATCCGAAAATCCGAATTCAAATCCCGGATCACTTTTTTTCTACTATCACAACCACTACCACCACCACTACCGCTACCGCCACCGCCACCACCACCACCACCAATATGCCGTCGCTTGTAAGGGCTATACTAGTACGTTCTATCGAAAATGGTATCAGTGGTATTTGCTGTTTTAGAGGTGTCATTCTGAGCCCTTACAACTGCAGTTAAACTTCCATGGAAGTTTTTAACATTAATCCAGATAACGCGACAATCTATTTATCATTATCATCATCATCATTTAATTTGCTCAAAAATAGAATAAATGAAAAAAAATTAAACAGAAAAAATAGTGCAATTGTGTACAAAAGTGAAATACTTGGGCCTGTATTTAATTGGCGGAGCTAATTTTAAAATTGACCTTACTGTTGCTAAACGTAAATACTGTGGAAGCTTTAATAACATCAGGTCTGTTGTTGGACGTTAAGTGAATGAAATAATGGTTCTGCACCTTATTAAGTCCTACTGCTTACCAAGATTGATGTACGGATGTGAAATTTGGCCATTGAACGCGGTGAATGTACGCGAAATTGATGTTTTATGGAATAATGGTTTTCGGGATGCTTTAACTGCTGTTTATCAGGAAAGTGTTAAGCCATTTCAGTTTTATTGTCACAGCTTATTGCTATCCTATCAACTACATGAAAGACAGTTGCTGTTTTATAGACGACTACTGCTCAGTGATAATATTGTCTTGCGCACTTATGGTTTCATTTGAGTAGGCCTGTCAGTCTTTATAGCACTCTAGGCCTTGTAGTAAAAGTTTTCCCACCATGCGGTATGGAGATTATTGCATATAACTGCCATAGCTAGTTATCCACAAGAAACTGATCAGTAAGTAAGTATAGGAGTATTTATAAGGCGCAATAATCAAAAAAGTCACCATGCGCCGAAAAAGTCGCGCTTTGCTGATGAGACGAATGTTACGGAGTGGCAAAGTTTTATAACGATGGCGTGGTTCAGGCAGTCTCATCTACTGATGCGCGCCCAGCATCATGAAAAAGTGATCTTGTTCACATTATTGTTGCAGGCGACTATGCCGTGGATCAAATCGTTGACTATCGGACTGTTTTGCTACATAATATCTGGTGTGCTGCAGGATTTATTGGTACGTCTTGTCACTACGGTGTGTCTCGTAAAAACTGGACCACCTTTGCCGCGCGGTACTATGCATAAGCAAGATCAATGCCGTCATGCGGTATCTGTCTGTCCGTCCGTCTGTTCTGCTGTCAGTCACATTCGTGGATTGTGTCAAAACGAATAATCATGTCTTCAAAATTCTGATCATCGGGTAGCCACAAACCACACAATTCTCGTTTTTCCATACCAAACCTTATGGCAATATTGACCCCATAATTTGGCAAGAATAACGATTTTCGACCAATATCTGGTTTTGTAATCGATGACTTGTGGAGTGTCACCAGTTTCGATGGTGTAGTAATTAACTAGACGCTGGCATGTGACGATATCGTGCCAACCGGATGGACGCCCGCCGCAGCCAGTTCGACTTTGGAAGAGTGGACGCGTACATTTAGCCGAGGGCAGCAATGTAGTTGTTTTAGAACAAGAAATACGTTATGTCGAACTCGGAGTCTGTCCAATGCAACTTTTTTTATTTTTTGATTACGTTATGAAAATCTGATGATTTTTCACTGAGATATGGCGATATATCGATTTTCAAAATGGCGGCCGTCCGCCATCTTGGAATTGTTTTACCACCATACGAGACCGCCCACGAAGTCCCGTCAAATTTCATGTTAATCTGATACACAGATCTGAAGATATAGCTGTTTGAATTTTTCGCATATTTGGCTTGAAATGCCTATTCAGGTCCCCAAAATTGGGGTTTTGGGGGACTTTGGACCCTAACTGTAATTATTCATCATCGAGACACCCAAAAGGCACATCCTTGCGTAAATCCGCGTCCTTTAAGCTATCAACTGTAAAAATCTGTTGAGGGGTCTGACCTGTAGGCGAGTTGACAGAAAGTGTGATGGACACACAGACATACAGACAGACACACACACACCCTCACGCACACACACACACACACACACAGGT
>Ga0209149_1000940_pt1 | contig 13610 bp, 9 predicted proteins | sample WorMetTyACAVOLI2_FD_187423 | JGI IMG/M metagenome (GOLD analysis project Ga0209149, IMG submission 187423) | Marine gutless worms symbiont microbial communities from Max Planck institute for Marine Microbiology, Germany - Olavius algarvensis... ... | reverse complement strand
CAAGATGCTCAACTTAGGAATCAATCTAAGAAGACTTGGAGAGAAGTCGGTGACATTCTCCATTTATTCTGAATGTTAAAGGTTGCTGTCAGGGTTAGGGCTAGGGTTAGCATGGGTAAACATTTAGAGTGCCCTGTATTTTTGTTTATTTTTGACTTGCTTTCAGTATGTTTCATTTGGAAATTATTTAACCGTCATCAGGTCAATAACTATTTTGATGGAGTAATGTTAAATTACTAAATCACATCAACAACACTTAGTTTATTTGGTGCATTAAGTATGTTATGTTATGTGCATGTGTCTGTGGTTGTCTAGAAAGTTAACAAAAAGCTGTTTTGTTTTGTTTTTTCCAGTTTTAAGGATATGCCAGTCAAAACATTTAGAAGTATCTTTGAAGGTAAGCAGGATGTTCTGGCAGAAAAGATAGACACGGAGCATGGGCTTCTACGTAAACTGGAAGCAGACAAGGTTATCACGCAAGAACACAGAACAGCTATCGAAGTACATATAACTTGTTACTACTGATAGTTTTCAAAGCTAAACCTTGTTTAATGATTTTGACCCCTTATTACTTAATAAATGTTGCTACAAAGAATAACAAAATTGATCATATAGGCCTACTTTTTTTGAAGCCAGTTAGAATAGCAGTTATAGCATACTCTAACACAACAGACCACGTTTTGATTACACATTTTTATTGCCTTAAAAGTTTAATTTTCTGTGACTTATGATATTGTATTTGCTTTTGCTTCACTGAAGTGAAATGACAGTTTTTCACAAGGCATTGAATAATCTTTCCACTTTTTCTCTGGATCACCTCTCGGTTTCATCACGGCATACTAGAGCCTCCAACGAAAATGAATTTGTGTCATTGCCAGTTCGTACTGATGTCTTCAAATATTCATTTTTTTCTCAGACCATTACTGATTGGAATTCCCTCCCATAGGCTGTTCGTCTCTTGCAGTCGACTCAGTCCTTCCACGGGGCTCTGCAGAACTCGGCATCCTCCAACTGTTGCTGATTATCATGACACTCCGGTGGTAACGGGTGGTCTGCACCCATTGCTGGACATCGCACTGAAGAACAAAGAACCAAACACTTTGTCGCTGATGCTAATTTCGTTATTGCTTCTAAACTGTGAAAACCATCTTTTTAGTTACTGTGCTCTGCCTCTGTTTAAGCTGCTACAGGAAAACCTTAGCTGGTTGTCTGTTTTAAATACTTCACAATGCCAGTGAGTGAAGATTTTAATGTTGATTCTCATTTCTGTATACAATAAATTGTCGATAGTGGATAAAATTTGTTGGAGTTATTTCAGGGTGTCTGCAACACCTAGAAATCTTGGAAATACAGGTGACCTACTGGGATTTGAAATCCCTTCTGGGAAGTGGAAATACTGGAAATCTACTGGAAGTTAATTGCTCCTCCTGGAAATTTTTATGTAGTACATCGATGATTGATGATTGACAAGAATAACATCCTACATTTTACAAGAACAGCCATGGCTCACTGGCTAAGGACAGATTGTCACAGGGTCAACCTGGGTTAGATTCCCACTTACAATGCAAGTAATTGTTGACATCAAGAAAAGCATTTGGCTGTCTTGTTCCAAGTTCCATGGCTTAGTAAAATATCTCAATTTACAGTTTGGCATATCTGAGCCATCAAATGGGAAAAGTGCACAATGTTAAAGACGACTTTTTACATCATTTGTAATATATCAAGACTGACTGTAGGAAGAGACAAATCTAAATGATTTTGAGTAATGTAGTTAATAGGAGATAGTGTGAGTGTTGTAACATAAGTCGGGCATTGCTTTTTACTTTTAGAAGGCTAGTTAGCTCGACTGTTTCTGTACAGGTTTAGCTCTTTTGCAAGTTTGTCTGTTCTAGGAGGTGTCAAAGCGTGACAAAGCAGGCAAGCTGTTAGACATACTGCTTATGAGAGATGATAAATTGGTGCCAAAGTTTTGGAAGGCACTGGTGGAAAGTGATCAGGAATTTGTCGCAGTCATGCTCGGTTATGAAGGTTTGCATATATTTGTTGCGTTCCTTATTTATTTTATATCTCTAGTGTAGTCCAAGTAGTCGACTCTTGTAGAAGCATCGCCAGATGCATGGGTTTTTTAAACTAAGCAGAACTGACAATCTGTCATTTGTTTAGAAAAGGCTAAACATGTCAAAAATTTTGCCATCGGATAGCCACACCATTCTACTATCTCTGTATCAAACACTATGGCAACATTCCGATGGAACTCTGCTCCCCCTTTAAACCAATATCTCTCTTTATCCCAGAAATGATACAAGATATGGCCACAGTTGCTATAGAATGCAGGTAGGAAGTAGTATCACGGATGGGAAACCGTATTCGAGAGGGGGAGGATGGCTGAATGATTAGCGTCACCAGATTGTGGTTGAGAGGCCGAGAGGTCGTGGGTTCGAATCCCAGTGTCTCTAGGAGTGATGGGCAGCGATGGAATTCGTAAATACTTTTCACGTTTAAGTTTAATACTATGTTAATGTATGTGTGCGTTCGTTGTTTCGGTTTTTGTTAATGAAGTTACAGGATTGTGGACACCTGGCACTTTGTAGCTGCCTAACGCTCTGTGCTAAACATAATGTTAATATGTTTGGTTGAATTGAAGGCCTACATGCCAAAGCTTTGTGTTCTGTTATGCAGTGCTGTCCTGCATGGCAGCTTGTTTGGTGTGTCATTGTGTCACATGTTGCTAGTTTCCCTCTAACTTGTGGTACAATTGTGGGAAACATACAGTGGCATTACTTGTTACATATTGAATACATGAATACATGTTTGTTGCTAAATGACAGTACATGTACTACTGTTGATATTGTTTCAGCTTCAGACTCACAATCACAGTTGGAGAGATCGGACACTCAACCTACTGAGTCAGGTGAGATTATATCAGTGATTGTGCTTATGATCGTACCGCTGTTATCGAGACGCACTGCTGTAAACTTTGCATGCACATGTCGTAAGAGTGTCAGCTGTTGCAGAGAAACCGCAAGACGTTGTATTATTCTGAAATATCATTATGCATATATATAGTCATAAAAAGTTGCTAAATTGTCACTGCAAAAATAATATATTATACAATTCCCTAAGCTTTTTTTCTATTTTGAATTTGTACAGTGAAAAAACTTAAGTAACCTTGAACAGACGTTGAAGGTCACAAAGACTTTGTATAAAATAAAGTTTATGTGAGAGCTTTCTTAGAGCTGGTTGCACCAACGCTAGTTAAATCGCTACTTAGCTAATCACCGATTAACTTTTAAGCGGAGATTAAATCTTCACTTATCTCACGTTCGTTGCACCGATGCAAATTAATGCTTGATTAGTTAAGTGGAGTTTTAAGCACGCCTCCAATGTTACGACGATTCCTATTGGCTGCTCAGATGACATATGTAAACAAAAACAAGTTCCAGATAGTGTTTGCATAACGTACATCGTATGCGGCAGCTTGCGTGGCCTTGACCTATAGGCCTATCCACTATTTATGGAAGATGACATATTACACAACATTTCTCATTGGTTACCGGGAGCCAGCATAGCAGACGAAAACAGTGCGCTAGCTCAGGCGTATGAATATTTATTAGCTAGGCTGGCATGGGCCACGTAGTAGAATTTCGCGCAAGCTACGAATAGGCCTACTATGAAATAACTAGTTTTATGGTACAAATGTATGATTATTGTATGGTTTACTAGTCAGTGAGTACTGTGTTTCTTGTCATATAGTTGCAAAACTTTGTGTTTATAATAAATTCTTCATTTTAAGACGGCGTCTTGACTTAAGTGACGAAAAATCGCCGCTTAACTTAAGTGAGGATTTAAGACACCATTAGCAGCAAATTGTGGTTGGTGCAACGAAATTTTCGCTAAGTAGAGAGTAGCGCCGAAGTTAATCTCTACTTAAAGTTAAGTGACGTTGGTGCAACTGGCCCTTAGTGTTGTATTTGCTATAAATACAAAACTGAAAAACTTTAGTGACCACAAAAGTTTAGTATAAGATATCAAAGATAGTGTGAAATTATATCAGATGGTGTAGAACATTTTATTGTGGAGTACTGTAACCTTGTCTGTATCTTGCACTGTTTTGAGATATGACCTCCAGTTTAGCGTACTTGACTGTGGAGTCCTTTAATTGTGGTTATGACAGTTAAAATAACAGCTTATCTACGATTTTGTATCAGGCGATGAGTATTCTCTCAGACATGTGCTGTAATTGCTGACTGTAAGACCTGAAAGGTAACAAGAGTTGTTACCTTTCAGGTCTTTAAGCCAAATTTTGAATTAGGTAGCCGAGTGGTGCAGACTTAGTCAAAAACTGCAAATTTTGAGAAATGAATACGGCAGATGGCCGCCATTTCGAAAATAGTTATATCGCCATGTCTCAGTGAAAAATCATCTGATTTTGAAGAAATTTAATACACAGCAGCATATTCTCAACCTAACATTAGGCACGTGACATGACCAAAAATGAACATTTCAGGGTTCAAGATGCCAGATGGTCGCCATATTATAAATAGGCTTTTGGCCATAAATCGGCAGCTGATTGTCCGATTTTTTTTCTAAATTTTTCATTAGGTAGCAAAGTAACATGCCGGTATAGGTCATGAAGCAAAATAATATGCTTATGTAATACAGGTGGCAACTTTTGAAAATTAAACGTGGTGGACAGCCGTTATTTTGAAATAGTCATGCCCTGTTTAAATCGGTATTAGAGAAAACTGTTATCGCCAAACATGACGTTTTGCATATTTAACATGTTCCAGTACCATTGGTTGTTAAGTTGTCATTTATGTCCTTTAGTACTTGTAGTTTTGTTCAAAAGCTCGTTTTATCAGGTTGTCACAGGTTATATTGGACAGAACGTATTGTTATCTTGTTGTAACTATTGTGATCTAAGAACAGCATACTTTCTGTGTTGACTGATTCATGATTATTACAAAATTATTTAACATATGTCTGTATGTTGTTATGAGCAGTTGTTGATATTTTATTCCGTTTGAAAGAAGATCTCAAGGAAATGATTGATCCAGACTTTGGTCTGCCAGCGGAACTATTGAGTCAGCAAGTTTTAACAGATTCTCAGAGACAGAATGTTAAAGCTAGAAACAGTCTCCAGGAACGGAATGACATATTGCTAAACTTCATGCTTCAGAAAAACGTTAAAGCCCTTCTGCGATTTGTTGATAGTCTTAAGAATACTGGTCAGCAACATGTTTGCAACTTTATTTCCTGTGGTGGCGGTAAACAGCTTTATGTTTGATAACATATTTGTAGTCTGAACAGGCTTCAGTGCATATCATATTGATATTGGGGGTCCGAAAAATCAATCTTCTGGGAATAAGTCCAGCAAGATGCAGCCAATCCAGACCAAAGTCAGTATATATGCACAGGTCAAGGGGCGACAACGTTCATGAAATTTTGTGTGCAATCAGCCAAAGTTATGGCAAAATGGGTAACTCGGACAAGTCCTGCGGAGTCGTATTTTTTGTGTGGTTAACCAGATGCCTTTTGGGAAACTTTTGAAAATTTGTTTCATTTAGGGGTGATTTGCCCCCAAAACATCAAAAAAGTTTAAGGGGTCAAACAGGCACTTTGCTCAGACCATAGAGATATCGCTCACTCCAAGTTGTAGTCCGAGGTCGGTCAACTTTTTTTTGAGATGTTCGATTTCAGAGCTACGTGTTTCAAAGTTGCCAAATTTTAGGATTTTAGCCAATTTTTGCCAAACAAAACACATGAAAATTACCTTTTTGTACGCGACCTACAGCCCAGGGATTACACCACTGAGTGCTTCTGGTTATTCAGTGTAGTAGTGGCAGGTTCAAAGGGGTGCCTTTGCTAGTGGGGTTTCCTGCGACTTTTGGTAGGGAAGTTGACTAAATGTTGTCTATGGGAAAATCCTACGTATACATACACGAAATAATAGTAAAACGGTACGTCGGATCTGGACCAAACGTGGCTTAAAATGCGTATTTCCAAGCACAAAATGACAAATATTGTGTGTTTTTGTTTTAATCATCATTTGCTCATCAGTTGTTCATGTGTGTGTACGGGCGATTTCACATACTATGCCTGCACACGCGGAAGAACACTCCTTTTTTCAGGGGGGCGGGTTGTAATTTGGGAACTGAAATGGTGAACTGATAAAATGTGATCTACAGTGTGTCCACTAAAAATACAAAGCTAACAAATTTTTAGCATAGCATCATCAAACCGCAGCTAAATGATCTAACTTTTGATGCAACGATTAAAGACAACTGCGAGTCTGCCTTTGATTATGTCTTCCACTTCACCTGTGTAATGCTCATACGTGGTAGAACATTTAAGACAAGTTACATTTTGTTGATGAACAAAACAGTAAAACCCCAAATTCAAAAATTGTGAGCATTAACTTAACACATTGAATCATGTAAACAACACAAAGTGTGCTCAAAATGTCCACCGTGGAGCCCTGACACAAGCAGAGAGACGGCGACGCCACTGACTGATGGCTGCAACAATAATCGAATGGTTCAGCTTTCTACATTCGACTAACAGTTTCTGTTTCAGTTCTGCAAGACGTCATTAAAAAATAAAACGTCTCTGTTAAGGGTATTCCACAAGCTTCGTTGCAAATGCAACTGCAGTTGTGTCGTGAGTAGACTCGGGGAATGTCATAAATTTTATAATATTTATGTGTCAGATTTTATTATGCATGATAAGACATGAATTAAAATGACTAACAACTTTTACTGAAATGAACCAGATACTGGCAGATAGTATAATGTATAATGAACCAAATCATCGATGTTTTGTGAATAGTATATTTGAATATTTTAACAGATCGGCCAACGGTAGAGGAGCTTTATGGAGATAACAGACCACTGGATGACAAGCAACGCAGAGTTATTGATGCCAATAGACATTTGCTGGTGACACTGATTGATCCAGAGTGTGGCATTATAGATCGACTGTATGAAAACAGATGGTTTAATTTCCAACACAAGAATTACATTGAAAGTGGTAGCAACATGTCGGACAAAGTCGATAGGTTACTGGACATTGTGAGGCGTCGCAGTTTTGAAGATTTCAACAAATTTGTTGTCACTTTGGACAGATGTGGTCAGCCATGTGCGGCACAACTATTGAGGAAAGGAGGAGGTACGAGTATTAAATACAATAAACAACCATCATTTTGGTTATGTAAATTGTTAACATTGCTCTGACATCGTGCACATTGATGATGTGTCTGAAGCTTTGTCTGCTGAGCCAGTTTTGTTTATTTTTCTAATATTATCGTTTAACATACTTTTCTTCCACTTTATTGACAGAAATTTACGCATTGTCTAGAAAGCCTTCAGACCCTTTTTACCCCGAAACTTTTTATATCTACTTTAATTTTTGTTTACTATACGTTTGTCTTTCGCCGTTAAAGACTTCATGTTTGTTACAAAGTTAAAAGCAATTTATGACGACGTAGACTTGTTTATATTTCTGCATAAAATACTTAAGCTGTTATGCAAGGTGACTTGATTCTAGAGTAAGTGTATGTTGTTGTATTTTTATTTTTTTTACGACAAAAATTAAGAAAGTGATAGCTCTTCAAAGTAGGCTGATTTTTTGACACACTCTGTGTAGTGTATACATGTATAGAATTTGTGTGTGCTCTGTATTTCGTTTGTCTTTTTTTGACAGTGTTTCTGTGCTTTATATAGGTATATGCAATAAATTGTTACCGGTATATTTGTACACAACATTTTGTTCACAACATTGCTGAAAAGCATTTCTTTGTATTTGTTGTTTTGCTAACAATTTGTACGATTTATTCATCAATGTTTTTTATAGCGATTGCTCAGATGACAGTACATTCAGATGAAATCAGCAAACAACATGAGTCAGGCATTATTGCCCGATTTCAAGCAGTTTACAACAATATTGGAAGATGGTTCGCTGGTTGTGTCAGTCTTCAGTTTCTGGTACGGAGTAGAAGCATAGCTGCAATGTTTGTATGTGAAAACCGAAGTGGCCTCAGGAACCTAGTCGAGTTATATGTCTTTGGCAAGCTGCAGCCTATGCTTGAAGAATTCTTTACCAGTTTGTTGGCAGTTGATGATCCTCAAGTGACGGTGCATATCAAGAAACTTGTCTGGGAGCTGTCAGACTACTGCCGATGTTCTCTGTACTTCAACCCACTTCCAAAGCGTGAGTTGTGTACTGCATAAACTGTTCATTGTACACTAAATGAATGAGCTCAAAATAGCGTTTTTGATACTTTACCGTAGCTCGCTACATTACAGTTCACACATGAAAGGAGACAGAATAAAAGTTACAGTATCAGTTAATGCAGGTACCCCTCATTGTCAATCATCTGTCTGTCTGTCTGTCTGTCTGTCTGTTAATATGTATGTCTGTGTGATGTCTGTCAACATGACTTTTGCAATAAGGCATTATCGGTTTTTGATGAAACTTGGATTTTTATGGGTGCTATGATCTAGTCGTGCTGAATGTAAAATTTACCCCCAAGGCCTGGGGCCCGATTTTCGAAAAATCTTAGGAAAATCTTAGGAAGTTCTTAAGACTTATAAAAATCTTAGGAAAAACTTATGACAATGCTGATTTTCGAAAAATCTTAAGAAATTCTTAAGAAAAAGTTAACAAAAGCTTAGGAAAAACTTACGACCACTGCAAAGCTGTCTTAAGAAATTGCGAAATTGATTGCATCGTAGTTCTGCATCAATGTAAACAAAAACAACAAAAATGGCGTTTATTTATCCGCTCATACGTCTGCGGTGAGAAGGAAGTAACGCGCTAAGTTTGGTGGACTTGTCGGACAGCGACAATCCAAACAACGCGATTTCCGCATGCTGCTGTCACCGAGTTGTGCCAACTCATTGCAGACGACCTTGTGCGGCTTACTGATCACGTGACTTATGCAAGCCCAACCATAAATAAGTAAGATAAACTTAAGAAATAGTTAAGATTTCCTAAGAAGTGTTTCGAAAATTGACTTACGATTTTCCTAAGAAAATCTCAGGAAATCTTAACTCGCTGACTTAAGAAAAACTTAGGAAATATTTACGACAAACTTAAGAATATCTTAAGATTTTTCGAAAATCGGGGCCCCTGGTTCCTAGAAAATTTAACGAAAACGCCATTTTGGACTCATTCGTGAAATTAACATCACTCACATTTGCTAGTGAAAGCATATATGCAAAGTCTGTGAGGATCATCCACTTATCATAAATACTTTGGCCAGAAAATTTGTGCTATTAGATTAACAATGTTGGAGGGGATCAGTTTGGCATGGAGGTACCCAGCTACTGATATGCATATTCTATGCATATGCAATTACACATATGCTTTAAGTTATTCCAACAGTCGTCAGATGGCGTCACCAGCTAGACATGCTAATTCAGTTTGACAGCTTGACTGGCTTTATAGCCTACAGGTATATGGCATTTCTTCTCATATAGACAATGGACAGACAGTAGAGGTGTATCCACTTATGACGAATACTTTGGCCAGAAAATTTTCACCATCGGATCAAAAGGTGAAAGCAGATAGGTTTGGTGTAGGGTTACTTAGCGAATGATATGCATATGCTGTGCAGAACACATACACGTATTGCTTTGAGTTACTGCAACTGTTTCCACAGACTATACATGCTGATTCACTTTGACAGCTTGAATGGCTTTATAGACGTATATGGTATTTTTCCTAGACAGACAGTACGGGTGCTTGAAGCAACCTCGTCGCATACCAACCTGTTGTTATACTTTTAGTCTTCCTCCAGGCCAGACTGGCAGTCGGAGGCGTATTGTTGTCAACCTGCCCACTCATTCGTCCGTCCGTTTATTCATTTGTGTTACCATGCTTCTGAACACGATGTTTTGAAAACAAATGTACCAATTTTGATGCAAATTGGCATAACTTTGATGATCAGGTAAAGCATTCAGTAATTTTTAGATGTCCTTTGTAATGCTTAAATTAGCATTTTCTTCAGAAGCGCCTTTTACCTAAATTTCTAAAATAATATTCAGCATGTGCATCAACGAAATGTTGTGATTTCATTGTAATTAATTGCCAATATGTGTAGAGCTAGAACGTCAGGAGCTAGAGGGTGCCACTCAACAGGAACAGGTCACTGGTTCACATCAACTGATGCAGCAGCAGTTGAAGCAGACTGATGACACCGAAGCAACTTCATTGCAAATGACAACAAGTTAGCTACATTATATTGACCTTAGAACTTAGACCTTAGTTCATCCCGTGTCAAAGACACACTGTGCCACACGTCGACGCCAGCCTTCTCTGTTGACAGCCAGCTGTTGCGGTACTTCCCAGGTCATGCTGGTGCTTTTCAAATCATGTTGTATGGTGTCTATCCAGTTCTTTCGTGGTTTTCCAGGCTTTCTCTTTGTACCGCTTATATCCCAGTGTACAGCTTGTCTTGGCAGTCTGTTGTCGTCCATTCGCAGAACATGCCCGAGCCATCTCAGTCTTCTCTCTTTTACGATGACATCTATCTTCTCCAGTTGTATCTGCGTCTGCGCCCTGACACTCTTGTTACTGACTTTGTCTTTCCATGAGATACCCATCATTTTTCTTTGGAACTTGTGGTCTGCGGCTTCTAGCTTTTCTTATGTGCAACTGTTAGGTGCCACAATCCTGCACCGTATAACACTGGACATCACTAACGATTCACACAATCTCACTTTGAGTGTGGTGCTGATATGCCTGTTCTTCCACACTGATTTCAATCTTCCAAGTACGCTTTTGATTTTGCCAATTCTTGTTTGGCAGTCTTTGTCGCAACTACTGTCACTTATTATATAGCTGCTCAGATAGCAAAATTCCTCAGTCGTCTCGACTGCAACATTTCCTGTTTCAGTTTCTGTGTCATCAACCCAATCATTTGAGATCATTATCTTACATTTGTCCAACTTGAGTATGGATGAAACAGCTTAGAGTACTGTCTTCAAACCAATGCTAAGTTTTTTGATGTTTATATTTATTTATCTTTCACCATGATATGATAGCAATAAAATACAATAAGCATGGAACCATCTGCAATGAGATCATGCCAGCCACGACACCATATCTCCAACGGTTGCAATGCTATCATGCTAACGAGATTTTGCTGACTCAGCAGAACACAAAAGTCTGCTGAAATACAGCCATTTACATGAGGGTCCTCACTGTAAGACCTATCTCCAGAAACACTTCTTGGTTTGTTGACACACAGACCTGTATATTGAAAACAATGCAAGCTTTCATTACCACAGCTGGTAAATATTTGTTTTTTTTATATGTTACTGCATTTTAACAGCAGTAATTGAACCACCTGCTTTGAGGTAAAATGCAGCAGTGGACAGACTGGTGGCCAAAGCAACTGTGCATCATGCATGGCCCCTCAGTAATGACTTCATTCATCCACCTCAACATCAGCTAACATTGCACACGCCTCTATGGTCTGACATGGAGCCAGTGGACATCATTTCTTAATGGTTGTGATGATTGGAGTTCGGCTTTTGTGGTCAACTTTGACTTAGTCCAGGATCCTACTATTTGTCATCCAGGATTCGGTCTGCTAAGGAAACAGTTGTATACTCTAAATTGCTTTAGAACAAACCAGTGACACTGTGGCACTTGCCACAATCTCTGGAGTCTGGCTGATAGCGACCTATGCGTGTATGGTGCCACTCAGACACAATGTCCCACATAGTGGAATCATGTCCCCTGACGAAATTAGATCGCCGCACACTTCTGATGACGAATCCGTGGACTGACTGAGTTTCTATGGCATGTAACCTGCATATGCCAACAACAAAAACAGCAGCAATGCAGTTTTTTTAGATTTACTATTTATTAAAGCTACAGTATACCACTTACATTTTTCATACGGGCTTATCAGTAAACTAACAGCGCAGATAACTATGTCATATTCAATATGTTCCAGTGCCATTGGTTGTTAAAAGTATGATTCCATACTCGTGTCATTTATATCCTTTAGTACTTGTAGTTTTGTTCAAAAGCTCGTTTTGTTTTATCTAAACACATGAAGCATAAGTGCAGTGTTGTCATTTTGCTGTCATTGACAATATCTAGAGCAAGAAAATCAAGAAACAGAGGAGATTTCACAACTGGAAGATGCTGGATCATACGAGCGGATGGAACAGAAATTTGAAATCAAATCAGTGCCTCTCAAGCAACTGAGCCCATTACAAATGACAATAAGTCAGTTGTTGCTTGTTGTGTTTGTTATTTATTTATTTATTTATTGCTACAGATTCAAATCAAGATTTCTGGATTAATCCAACTTTGGATCTGGATTCATTACTTTGTCGGTGTCAGTCACTTTGCCGAGTGTCATGAAAATTGTTTGTTGGCTGTGCGAGAAATGCTAATAAATATCCTAAAATCCTTGATTCTGCAATTGCGAGGGAAGTGGAAAAGTGATCTGGAATCCGTATCTGGGACCTGATCACCACCAAAAGTTAACCATTCTTCCGATTGGTAATTGAATCACAACACCTAGTTTCAATGAAATTGACTGATTACCTTTGCAGTAATCATCCACACAGAATGATAAGACAAACGGCACCGATTGCATAACCTTTGCCTTGGCGGAGGTGATAAACCAACAGCAAGACACAGAAGTCTAATAAAATAAAACTGCAAAATTACACCTTAAGAGTTCTGACACGTGTACCATGTGGCAGACTTCATCTGAGTGACCTCCTGAACAGTCTGATACTGAGAGTTTACACCACATACACTCAGCTGCCGTAAAGCAATAACCAGCCATACATAATGAGCGGAGCTATTTTAGTTCTGCAATTAATTTTAGTTTTCGTTTTACATTATTCTCCAGCTGTTAATTGTTTAAAATTTTTGTTCAGGGGCGTCATATACCAACAGTTGTTTGGCGCTGCTGTGGGGAGCCCAGTTTCCCCACTTCTAGCCAGTTTGTTTATGGATTGGCTGGAGAAGCAGGCTATTGCCACGGCACCGGTTGAATGCAAACCAAAATGTTTTGGAACTGATAAAGAAGGGTCAGGTGAGGAATCTTACGGACCACATTAACACCATTGATGCCACTGGCAACATCAAGTTCACCTACGAAGAAGACAAGGACAAGCAGATCCCATTCTTGGACACTCTTCTAGTCCGACGGGAAGATGGGTCAGTGAAACTTCTGGTATGAAGAAAGAAGTCACACACTGACCAATACCTCGACTTTGGTTCTCATCATCCTCTGAACCATAAACTAGCTGTAATCAGAACGCTGTTGGAGAGATGCTACAGCATTGTGACGGTAGAAGGAAGAAGAGCACGTTGCTAAATAATAATAATAATAATAATAATAATGGCTACCCTCCCTGGACCATCGATAGGGTCAAACAGGACATCGTGGAGAAATCTTTAAAGGACGAAGCTAATAAAGTAAAGAACATAAGAGGCAATCTCAAATATATGGTTGTTGTGCCCTATGTGAAAGGACTGAGCGAGGCATTTGCAAGAATTCTGAAATCTCACGGCATCACCACAGCTAACCGTCCTCACCGAACGCTACGGTACTTTGTGGTTTATCTGAAGGTCAA
>Ga0209149_1000939_pt1 | contig 13620 bp, 14 predicted proteins | sample WorMetTyACAVOLI2_FD_187423 | JGI IMG/M metagenome (GOLD analysis project Ga0209149, IMG submission 187423) | Marine gutless worms symbiont microbial communities from Max Planck institute for Marine Microbiology, Germany - Olavius algarvensis... ... | reverse complement strand
GTGTTGGGGGTTTGGGGTTTTAGGGTGTTTTGGAATTTTCGGGTGTGTTGGGGTTTTGGGGTGTTTCGGGGTTTTGGGGTGTTTGGGGGTTACGGTTAAAGGGCCAATGGGTTAAGGTTAATGGGTTAATTTTAAGGAGTTAAGGGATTGGGGTTAATGGGTTGGGGTTAAGGGGTTAAGTGGTTAAGGTTAAAGGTTAAGCGCTTAAGGGTAAGGGGTTAAAGGGTTAAGGGATTGAGTTAAGGGGTTAGGGATAAGGGGTTGAAGTTAAGGGGCCAAGGGATTAAGGTTAAGGGTATTGTACGGAGTTCGGGCGTGGTCGTGCTGGCATCTAGCGAATGGAAATAAAACATGTCTCAGTCTATTTAAGCATTTTAAAGAATTTTGTGGCGCGTGGATCTCAGGTGTTTGTACGCCAAAGTTCACCAACCGTGGCACACGTGTAGAGCAACCATCTGTCCTTAACAAGTTTTTTTTTCAGAATTACAATATTCTGCCGCGTTCGGACGTGAGAGCAAAAATTTTGCGGGCGGGGTCTCAAAATATGCCAAATTTCGTCACTTTTTGGCCCACCCTGTAGTTTAAAGAGGACCAGGAAAAAAATCCAAGTAGTAACTTCTCTAATGACACTCAAGGTCCACCACGTGTAAACGTTTCGCGAACCTCCGTTAACCTGGGCCGGAGAATAAGGCGGCCATAAAAAAATAATAAAAAACATTGGCAAAATATAACATAAACGCCGGCTTACGCTGAGCGGGCGTCCATGATAACAACGGTTACTTGTGATGCTGAGCGCGACCTGTTTTTAGCGACAGCTAAGTTTTTTGTTGGTAATACACATCTCACTGCAGCTTCTCGAGTAACATATACAAGAGATACAGGTTGCTGCTAAAAGAGCTGTCAGAAGCTGGCAGTGACGTCAGAGTAAGAATTGATGCAGAAATTGTTTGTTGTTGAAACGCAGAGCCACTCACTATGTCGCAAGATGTCTGTCTGTCCGTCCGTCTGTTACACGCAGGTATTGTCGAAACGGCGAAACATAGGGCTATCATCAAACGTTATTCACCATCGGGTAGCCACAACATTCTAGTTTTTTTTTCCGCACCAAAAGGCTGCCAATATTCCGACATGAACCGACATAACGGCGGTGTCGAATGCAGCGGGAGAGTGTATAAAAATCGAGATTTTCGACCAATATTTTGCCTTATCTTGGAAATAATACAAGATATGGCTATAGTTACTGTGTAATGCAATTTGGAAACCGTACCCAAACTTTCGAGTGGTATCCCATTTTTAATGACCTTGAACGACCCCTAACTCAGATTTCAAGGTCGTGTCATTATTTGATGCTGAATATCGCAGAAGCGGTAACAGATATAACTTCAAGTTCAGAGAACCAGTTTGGGTTTAAAAAAAGCTTAAGCTGCAATCATGCAATTTTCACTACCAGAAAAATAGTTGACAGCTTCATTAGGGGTGTTAATGCGCCTCTGCAGCATTCTGTAGGCATACAGAGTCTGTACACATACACAGGCCGACAACGTTCACAAAATTTTGGGCGCAATCGCCTAAGTGGGGGCGAAATGGGGGCTCAAAAGTGTCCCCGACACCTGGGTTATTTTTGTCAGCAATACGAGATGACTTTTCGGCAACTTCGCAATGGCTGCTTTTCGCCAAATTTGGCCATGGAAAGTGAGTTGTGGTTGAAACGCAGATTTTGGGCAAAAACTTATGAAAAGTTTCTATTCAGGAGTCATTTGCCCCCAAAACCCCAAACTTTGAGGGGTCAAACAGGTACCTCACTCAGAGAAGGCTACAGGTCAAGGGATGCACCGCAGAGAGATACTGTTTACTCCACGTTGTAGTCCAAGGGCCAAGGAGTTTTCGAGGTCTGGTCAACTTTTTTGTACGACGTACGGCTGCGGAATTGCCAAATTTTCGGATTTTGGCCTATTTTCCTCATACAAAACGCCTAAAAAGTACCTTCCGGTGACCAGCCTATAGCCCAGGGATTACATCGCAGAATGATTCCGATTCTTCCATGTGATAGATAGTCGAAGGTCCAAAGAGGTGCCTTCCGGCAGCGGACTTTTCCTGCGACTTCCGGTAGGGGAGCTGGGAACCCCCAAAGTTGCCCAAATTTTCGCCTATGGCAAATGGCTATAACCATACAGAATGCAACTGCACGGCGAGTCAGATCTAAACCAAAGACATCTGAAAACGCGTAGATCGGCGGTCGTTGCATTCTTAGGGGGTTTTCACCAAATATCTTTTGCCTCTACCCCCAAAATCTACCCCAAAACCCCATTTTGGGTGAGACCTTTCAATGCAAAACCTATTATAAAGAGAGCTCTCCGTAAGCCACGAAGCTGAAAGTTTACAGTTATATAGGCATAGGCAAGTACTTCAGCGTATGTCAAAATTTTTCCATTAGGGGGCGTCCGGGGGCGCAGGGCCCCCTAATATACATTTGTGACCCCTTAATATCTCGGAAACTACTAGAGCTAGAAAGTTGAATTTAAAAATATCATTAGATACGGTAAAGTATACCCGCTTTGGGTACCAAAAAAATTTCTGATAGCGGCGTCTAGGGTGCCCGGAGTGCCAATGTAAATTGAGGGCCGCGGCCAGGCTTAGTAAGTAAGTAAGTAAGAGTATTTCTAAGGCGCAAAATAAGCAAACAGTCACAATACGCCGTGGTTGACTAACTCCCGAACAGAAATGTTTTCAGTTGACGCTTGAAACGCGCAAAGTTCATGTCTCGTCGCAGGTGCTGTTCGACATGCGGGGGCCTGCAGCACCGAAGCACCGATCACTATCCGTAACGAGTTGGATGTCGTCGGCTATGTATGTTGGTGTTTGACCAGCTAGCGACTGGTGTACCAGGCATGCAACATTGTACTCGACTCGTTGACGGACAGGCAGCCAATGCAGCTGACGCAGCAACGGCGTGATGTGGTCACATCGTCGAGATCCTGTGACCAGACGTGCAGCGGCGTTCTGAATGGACTGAACCTTCCGCAGAAGGCCGTCTGACATGCTTACGGGGCAGAAGTGTGGGAAAATAGCCCCCAAAATTGACAAAATTTCGAATTTTGGCCATAAATTGGCCTCTCAGGAGTCACTCGTTTGCACAATTTTTACGAAGTTCTCAGATTTTGTACGCGTCTCTAGGTTGATTTTAAGCTTTTAATTTGGTTGCTTTCGGAGGACAAACAACCAAGTTATAAGTATTTCTATTTTCCCGCGGTGGGGCATTTTCCCTCAAATTTTCAATAGCCCTAGCAGCGAAACTACTGATCGGATCAAAAAAAAAGTTAGGGGGTGCAAAAACGGGACGGACCTCCTCTATCACCATGCCAATACAATACAAATAAAATTTATATTGCGCCAGGGGTCTTAAAAAGAATCGGGGCGCAGGAATGATGGGGATCGTGGGTCGCGCGCCGGCTGTACACGAAAAAGTGTGATGTTTTTTGTCTGTCGTAAAATTTGGCACGGGGGAGATGACCTTCCGAAGGTCCGCTCCCATGTGCTAAATTTCACGTTTATCGGGACAATTAACGTGTAGCCCCTGCGGGGCGAAAAACCTATGCCACTACACGGGGCGTCAGATCTGGACCAAAGATGTCTGAAAACGCGCAATTCTGAGGATGAAGGTACTTTCCCACCAAATATCTGCGCACCTACCCACAAAATCACCCCCAAAACCCCATTTTGAGGGACCTTTCAATCCGAAACCTATTGTACAGAAAGCCGTTCGTCAGTCGCACGTTGATGGAGCTACGACGCTGAAACTTTACGGCTATACAGGTATAGGCAAGTACTTGGGGGTGTCAAAATTTTTCGGCTAGGGGGGGGGGGCGTCTGGGGGGCGCAGGGCCCCTTAATGTAAATTCGGGACCACCATTATCTCGGAAACTACTGGAGCTAGAAAGTTTAAATTAAAAACACAATTAGATGTGGTGAAGTACTCGCTTTGGATACAAATTTTTCCGCTAGGTGTTGTCCAGAGGGCGCAGGGCCTCCTAATGTAAATTTGGGACCCCCTGATATCTCGGAAACTACTAGAGCTAGAAAGTTGAATTTAAAATTACCATTAGATATATGGTAAAGTACCCGCATTGGGTACAAATATTATTATACGACACAACATGAGGACGGCCGCCATATGATTTTCGACAAATGTCTTATCTCCGAGGCAAACTACGGCTAACAACTGCAAGACAGCTTTCAGCCTACATGTCGTCGAGAGCGCTTGCGACGAATACAACTTCTAGTTAATATTAATACAGCAAATTTGTGCTCGACAGATCTATCTAAAGCTTTTGACAAATGACAAGGTCAACCACCATGGTTTATACCTAAAATTGTTGAAAACGCGCATACCAGTTGAATTCCTGTTTTTGAAAATCGGTTCTTTGGCTTCAGTGCTTGCGTTAAGTGGAATGAGGCATGGTCAGCTATACATTTACTGTGAACTTCGGTGTGAGACAAGGTTCAGTCTTATCACCATTCTTGTTCAATATTTATTTGGATGATATCGCTAGAATCAATGACTGTACTAAACGGAAAGTTATTATTGTATATGCTGGTGACATTCTCTTAATTGCCCAATCAGTCTCGGAGGTCGAGATTCTTTTAAGAGCCTGCGAAAAAGAATTACTTTTTCTAGGCATGGCCATCAACGCAAATAAGTCGTGCTGTTCGCGGACAGGACCGCGCTGTAATGTGGTCTGATGGCTGTTCACTGCGGTGGGTCGCCGAACTGAGATATTTGGGGGGTATTGTTACAGCTCGTACATATCAGGTGTTCGCTCAATTTTGCCAAACGCTCTTTCTTTGGTGCGGTTAACGGCTTATTTGGAAAACTGTTGAATCTGGCCTCTGAGACTGTGATTTTAGATCAGATGCAAATAGGTAAATGGTGAAGCTTTCCGGACAACGCTCATTGCGCAATTAATGTTCCTTTACAAAGACCGACCGTCGCGGTATTTGACACGAAGCTGCGATTGCTCCCGTCTGTCGCCGTCGCGACTTTCGCACTGCTTCACTGCTTCAGTTCATGGGGGCGACTTTTCTGCCGGGGGCGCGTTCCTCCCGCGCACTACGGCGGATTTTTAATAGAAGAGCGATTCTCTTATAAGGTGGGCGACATTTTCATAAAGGGGGCGCTTTTATATCAACGGATATGTCGCCCCTAGGCGGATTTTTCCGGGGGGGGGGGCAAGATAATTGTGTCATGCCGGAATTTAAGCAGCTGCCGTATGCTGCGCAAACTGACAGACTGCTGCCAAACGAATTTTGCACTGGTGTCTGTAATTAAAAGAGACGCTGAGTTGCTGCTTTGTAATAATTATGGCCCCGCCCACACTCGTGATTATTTTGCTTGTGGTATGTTTTATATGTTTAAACTAATAACTGTAAGTTATTGTCAATATTATGCCGTCGCTTATGGACACTTGCACTCGTAAGCATTGCCAATGACATTTTTATGTTGTCGATTTGCTCGTTCACGACCATTTTAGTCGAGTAGCTACCGACAGCGGCTGCATCATTACAGTAAAGTTGTCAGTTTGACAGGCGCAATGCGCTGCCAGTTAGCAGCTGCCTGTACTGACGCATTGTTTTATCACCGCTTGTCCTTTAATGTTACTCAGAATTGCAGGGAGGACCGAATGTCGTGTCGGCCATTGGGGCCCGTTTGTGTTTGTTCATTCTGTGACCACAGAGCGTTGGTGCTACAGAGAAATAGCCCAGCTGTCGCCAGCCGGCCTTATGGGGGAGGGCGAGCAGGGCCCTCGCCCAGGGCCCCGCGCTTGCGGGGGGCCCCGCGAGACATCAGCGCGGGGCCCCGCACCATGCGAAGACTCCGCGGGGCGGGGCCTCAGCGCGGGGAACCGCGCACGACAGCGTTTCTGGCGTGCGACTCGCACATTTTGGGGCCCCCGCAATGTGCGGGCCAAAGCGAATTTTGGTCTGTTGATTTTTAGGCAAATAATTAAAACTGTTGCCACCAGATGTATTTTATGGCTAAAATGCACCAAATTCGATTTCGGCGGGGGCTCCGCTCCAGAACCCGATGGGGGAGCTTACAGCGCTCCCCCAGACCCCCTAGCTGCATTAAGGGGGCCGTACTTCTAAGGGGAGAGAGGGGAAGGGGAGGGATATTGACGGCTACATACTTGCCGAGGAAATGGAGACAGTGAAGTTTCTCATTCCCGATACATTGAACAAGCCAGTGGACATTTTACGTCACATTGTCACATCATTGGATCTGCGGAGTTTCCAAACTTCTACATCGCTCTGAGAACTCTGCTGACCATTCTCGTAACTGTCGCAAGCGGAGAACGAAGCTTTTTTAAACTATAGCTTATTAAAACATACTCAAGATCGTCAATGAGGCAGGAGCGACTTAATAACTTGGCAATTTTGTCCATCGAGCGTGAAGTCGCACATGATTTGAACTATACAGATGTTATTGATTCGTTTGCAGCTGCAAAAGCTCGCAAAGTTGTGCTTTGAATTGTGACTGATTATAGTCTATGATGAGTTATTATCTAAACCGTATGTTTGTCGTTGTCGCAATTTGTCATTTACAGTAGGTCTACTGTTGGTCTTTTAAGCGCAGTCCACAGTCAGTATGTGGGATAATGTTTTCTCACTTAGGCATTGCTATCATTCGTGACAGCCCGGAAGGGCACCCACGTGGTGGAAAATTTTGGTCTGAATTTGCCTTTACTGTTTTAATTGCACGAAATTTGGTCTGATGATTCTTAGGAAAATCATTAAAATTGTTGCCACCAGATGTCATGTTTTAAGGCAAAATGCACCAAATTCGATTTCGGCTGGGGCTCTGCCCCAGACCCCGCTGGGGGAGCTTACTGCGCTCCCCCAGACCTCCTAGCTGCATTAAGGGGGCCCTACTTCTAAGGGGGAGGGAGGGGGAGAGGAAGGAGAGGGGAAAGGGGAGGGGAAAGGAGGGAGTTGCCCAGGGCCCCGCGCATGCTATGGCCGGCTCTGGCTGTCGCAGAGAGGCCGCGCGATGCTTCGTGTCTGTCTGTAGCTAGCTTCAACAGCGCTATTTTTTATCATTATTACTTTGGCTTCAGATTTACCACTGCGTACATGCTGTTCTGTTGTCTTCGGTGTAACGCTGACTCAGCCTGACTGGCTTCTTGTCATAAACACTTCGTCGTCATCTCCCGCCAAAAACAAGCGCCGCCGCTTACCGCTGCAGCGACCATGTGTGATCAACTTTCCACGGTTTGTCGCAGCTGAGTGTACTGCACTTGGCAGTCGAACCGTTCACAGGACGCGATGGAGCCAGATATTGGCTGAGAATCGCCTAACCCACCTGCATTCGACGCCCCCGGTAGGAGGGTCCCCGTCAGAATATTGCCATGACGTTTGGTATCAAAAAACCAGAATAGTGTGGCTACCCAATGGTAAAACAAGAAGCTCAGCTATCGCTGACAAACCGCGCGATGTTGTTTTGTACAGTTGTTGAGGTATTGCAGGACGTTTTGTCAGACTAGAAAGGTGTGGCTACCCGATGGTGAAAAAAATTCCAAGATATGTTTGTTCGTTCGAACGTGACAGACGGACGGACAGACAGACAGACGGAAGAACAGACAGACACCGCATGACAGCATAGACCGCGCTTGCATAGCGTCGCGCAGTAAAAACGCCTCGCAGCATGTACCCGTCTATCTACAACAGTTTCCAAGTTATTCGAACTACAATTTCAAAAATCGCCATTTTTACGTACCCCGGCCTTCATTCTTTGTTTGCCCTGGGGCGCCCATGTGGCAATCACGCAAAACGTTGCATGAATGAAAAGACAATTCAGTGCTTGCCAAACGCCTCGCAGCATGTACCTATCTATTTTCAATAGTTTCCGAGTTATACGATGCTTAAGTCAATGCGTAAGTCCAAAAATCGCTATTTTTACTACATTTTTGTTTCCCCTGGGGACGCCCCTGGGGACGCCCCTGGGGCAATCACGCTAAATGTTGTATGGATGGAAAGAGAATTCGATGCTTACAAATTGCCTCGCAGCATGTACTGATCTATCTTCAACAGTTTCCCAGTTATTCGAACCGCAAGTGCAAAAAATCGCCGTTTTCACGTACTGCAGCCCACATTTTTGTTTCCCCTGGAGACGCCCCTGCGACTATGACGTAAAATGTTGCATCGATGGAAAGACAATTCAATGCTTGTCAAACCCATCGCAGCATGTACCTATCTATCTTCGATAGTTTCCGACTTATACGATGCTTAAATCAATGCGTAAGTCCGAAAAATCGCCATTTTTACCACATTTTTGTTTCCCCTGGGGACGCCCCTGGTGCAATCACGCTAAATGTTGCATGGATAGAAAGAGAATTCGATGCTTACAAATTGCCTCGCTGCATGTGCCCATCTTACTATAACCGTTTCTGAGATAGAGCGAGATATTGGTGAAAATAATGGTCGAAAAGCGGGATTTTTCATACCCCCTTGCATTTGACGCCCCCGTCTGGGGGGTTCCCGTCGGAATATCGGCACCCCCTTTGGTACGGAAAAAACTAGAATGGTGTCGCTACCCGATGGTAAAAAAATTTCGAAGACACGTTTATTCGTTTTGACGTGACGGACAGACGGACAGACACTGCGTGACAGCAAAGACCGCGCTTTTAAGGCTCGACCAATATTTGGTGGGTGTGCCATCCGGCCGCACTACAGAATCGTCTGTCTAGTCCAAAACCCGTCGTCCTCCAGATATTCTCTAGAAATGCCAAATTTCTCAACACTCGATGAACCCAAAGCGACGGCTACGAAGCTGGTAACATCTTGCGCCATTTGTTATGTTATTAGTTAAGACTTAGTTAAGCTTCTTTTTTCTTTTTTATTCTTGTTATATACTACCATTTTTATGGTGAATAAAGATTATCATATCATTTGCAAGTAATTAAGCGCACCGAGACCGCTCACGGCACACGAAGGCATAACCGACAGTCCTTAAGTGACGCTGTGGTGGCAAGCTTTGGTCTGCAGAATGTGATGTATGGAGACATGCCTTTGGACCGTGTAACTCTCCAGCTATTGACACTTTATTGATATTTAAATCTACAGTTTGAAGAAAAGGTATTGTCTTAAACAAATCGACCAGTACTACGCTTGCATCGACTGTGTACAAGCCAGAAAAGGTCAAGCCATTATTTTATAATCCACCATTTCCAAATGTCAAATGTCAAATCATTTATATAGCGCATCGTCGCACCGCCTGTAATGTACTGTGAACGAAAAGCTTTCAACGATGAAAGAAAACTGTCAGTGCATGCACATCAGATATCAGAGGTCGACAGAAAGCGAGTTGTATATGCCTTGATGTCTTCGACCAGTGTCGTCTTCGCATAGGTGTATACTTCGTATTCCATACACTGCTTACGTTACCAATGAAGAAGTGAGACGTAGAACCGTTCAACCTCCAGTCACTTCTACCATTACGTCAAGACGACTGTATTTGTTTGCTTGTGCCGACCCATCACAGCGTCACTGGCGAGTGCCCCGAGCAGCCATCAACGGCTCCCAGTGAATACGATACGATACGATAGTGTGTAGGCCTATTTAACGTGCAGTAAAAAGCTGACTGGTAGCCAGCTTAGTCTACCACACGGAATAAACAAAAAATAAAATGTGAAACTAAAAATAAAATAATGAGCGTGATAGCTCCGGTCCAGTCCCGTCATCGTAAGGCAGTCCAGTAGGTAAAAGAAATCTACGATGGGAAGGATTTGTTGAAAAGGTAGGTTTTGAGCCTGGAGTGAAAGAGTGAAGGAGTGATGGATGACGAGAGTTGGGATGATGACAGAGATGAGTTGAGAAGTGGATGAGGAGGTGAATCGAGACGAGAATGGTGAGACTAACGGAATGAATCTGGAAGTTGATTCCAAAGACGAGGTGATGCATATCTAAACGTGCGATCTGTGATTTTTAAGAAGGAGATGGTTGGCGGGCGAGAAAGAATGACAACAGACGAAGAGCGGGTACTGCGAGGAGGTTGAAGCGAGATAAGGTTGCGAAGATAGCTAGGTTGAGCAGTTGTAAGAACTTTGTAAGTGAGAGCGAGAAGTTTATATTCGATGCGTTCGTTGACCTTTAGCCAGTGCAGAGATTTGAGAATGGGAGTGATATGAGTGGATCTAGGAACCTTAACAACAGCACGAGCTAGAGAGTTCTGAATCTGTTGGAGCCGATTAAGTTGACAGTTTGGAAGGTTATGATAGAGAGGGTTACAGTAGTCAAGTTTAGAGTGAACTATGGAGGTTGCAATGGTGCTGGCTGTTTTGAAGTCAAGGTATAGGTGGATACAGCAAAGTTCACGGATGTGATAGTAGCAAGACTTAGAAAGTGCAGTGATTTGATCCGAGAAGGTAAGGTGTTCGTCGAAAATAAAACCAAGGTTGCGAGCGGAGTGGGTTGTAGTGAGAAAGCAGTCGTGTATTTTAGAGAGTTGTTGTTTAAGTCCAACAAGAAGAAATTCAGTTTTATAAGAGTTAAGAGTGAGAAGATTGGCAGTCATGCAAGAAGAGATCTGTTGTAGAGCATTTTGTAAGTGACTGATGTTGAAGTGGAAATCTGATGGATGGAAGGAAAATAAAAGTTGTGTGTCATCTGCGTATAGGTGGTGATTTAAAGAAAGAGATGAAACAAGAGTACTGAGGGCCGAGAACTGAGCCTTGGGGGACACCACAGAGGCAAGTATGTGGGGAGGATAAATCATTACTGCATTTGACACGAAAACAGCGACAGGAAAGATAGGATCTGAAGCAGTTTAGTGCAGTGCCATGAATGCCAAACCAAGACGATAGACGAGTAAGATATTGTGGTTAATGGTATAAAAGGCGGCCGATAGATCGAGAAGGAAGAGACAAGAAATTTTTCGTGAGCCTATGGCGTTAATAAGGTGATCATTTATGTATAGGAGATCAGTTTCAGTGGAGTGATGTTTACAGTAAGCAGACTGTTGAGGATTAACTAGGTAGTTCGATGTAAGGTGATCGGAGAGACGAGATTTAACGACACGTTCTATTATTTTTGATATAAGAAAGAGGTTGGAAATTGGGCGGTAGTTAGAGAGTTCATATTTGTCCAAGGTAGGTTTCTTGAGGAGAGATGATATGACATATTCTTTGAGAGTGTGGTGGAAATTACCAGAGCTAAGTGACAGATTAACTATGTTAGTGATAGTAAGAACAAGGAGTGCAGAGCATTCTTTGAGAAATTGAGAAGCCAGGTAGAAATAGGATCGGAATCACATTGTTTGTTGGGACAGTTGAATAAGATTTTAGAGATTTCAGATTCAAAAGCAGGCTTAAAATTGGAGAAGTCAGGCGGGGGTGTTTTCAGAGAAGAAGGCAAATGCGGAGATGATGATGTAGAAGAACTACTGGAGAGAGAGAGAGAGAGAGAGAGAGAGAGAGAGAGACGAAGTTTAGATATTTTGTCAGTGAAGAAAGAAACAAGGCTATCTACGAGAGCTCTGACTGAAGTGCAGGTAGGTAGAGGTGAGGAGGAATTACGCAATAGTTTATTTATAGTTTGCCAGAGACGTCGGGGATTATCAGAAGATGAAGAGACAAGGTTGGAGTAATACTGCTTTTTGGACGCTAGAATAAGGTTGTGGTAGCGGTTGCTAAAAGACGTGAACGAAGACCAATCGAAAGCGGAGTGGGTGCGTTAGCATGGACGTCTGATAATACAAATGTCCATGAGTGAAATGGCGCCGCCAAAGAGATAAACCTACAGAGATCTTGTTTTGTATCATCGAACTCGACCTTCATTTATGCAATCTCGACCTCCATTCAGCATGGCAATGCGCGTATGGACTGTGGACTGCTCAATTAGGGTCAGGTTGTGGAGACAGCTGTGCTGCACGAAGGGCCTGCCGCCGGATGATGACGACGACGAGTCGAGCAACGGCAGTATTCACAGAGCGACGTGGCACGAACAGCTGCTGACGACCAGCAGAACGTATAGGCGTCAACAGCTGGACACCCTCTGGTGTGTAGCAGTCCACGGTCCATCACGTTCTGGGGACCTTAGTATTGTAGATACCGGTGAAATGTCGCTCCAGTTTGTAGGCCTATACAGCAGCGCGCCATCCGCAGTGCAGACCGGAGTGTAGTAGACCACTGTCGTACTTACGCGTACCACCGATAAGACGAACAAGACCTGTGTTCAAAGTATCTGCAATTATTGTCATCGTTGTGTACCATTTCTCCGCAAATTTCAGTTAGTCGGCTGTAACTAACAGGGTTGGCATTCACAGGTTTAATTGTATTTGAATATTCGTTTTCCCTGACATTCGAATATTATAATAGAATTCGTATGAGTTATATACATTATTTTCATCAAAGGTTGTTATATATTTTGCAGTCATTAACGGTATCGTTGCAGATATTGTCACAACCAACATGTGATGTTTTGCGTGAAATTTCAAACCTGAGAAACAAGATACAATACGACAACTAGGCCTACCACACGAGATACGTGCTTACCGACATAAAGTTTAAAAATTACGAAAAAATTAGGTAAATTATTAGAATACGTATCCAAATACGTATCAATGAAATATTTCAATATTTAAACGTTCGGACCCAGCTTGACGATTATCAGCCTCTCATCGCACTGCCATGCCACCCACATCAAAGCTGTATAACGTTCCATTTTCACCGGGGATATTCGCCCCACATCGTCGCATATTCACGCCGGTACATTTATTACAACTACACTATGTTCAGGAAAAAACACCCACTTTTGTTTTCTTGCATAACTCTTAGAAAAAGTAACCAATTTGAATGAAAATTTCAGACAAAATAGCCAATGAAATGCTTATTCTAACAGCATCTTTTTAAATATTTTTTGCTAGCAGTGGTGTAAACCGAACGTCAGTAAAAGTGTCGTTACAGCAATATCATTTACCATTGGAGATCAAATTATTATTAAATGCTCGTGAATAAATAAAAAGTATGAAGAAAACCACTTTCTGAAGATGTTTCCTGACAGAGGATAGAGTTTTAATGGATTACAACATTTAATAGAAAAAGCGACAGCAGTGTTCGGGTTGTGGTCGACCACGCAGTGCCCACTGCAAAGATCAACAAAGTTAAAGATATCGCACTGATATTTTGATCAGTGTCTTTACCCCATCAAGACTTCATCTTCCGTCAAAACATCTTGAGCAAGAAGCGTTGTTCTGAGTAAGTTTTTCACTCGCATCCATTTAACGAGATGTTTATCATCAATGGTAAATCTCATTGCTGTAACGACACTTTTACTGACGTTCGCTTTACATCGCTGCTAGCAAAGAATATTTAAGAAGAATACAAATTATTTTTATGCTGTTAGAATAAGCATTTCATTAGCTATTTTGTCTGAAATTTTCATTCAAATTGGTTACATTTTCTAAGAGTTATGCAAGAAAACAAAAGTGGGTGTTATTTCTGAACACAGTATAAATCGTTTTTAGCCAACCGTCTATCTATATAGACGGTTGGCTATATGGCATGAGGATGACGTCTGTCGTCTGTAACGTTCCGGTGCTGTCTCAAAACGATTCCACATATCATCATT
>Ga0209149_1000938_pt1 | contig 13620 bp, 15 predicted proteins | sample WorMetTyACAVOLI2_FD_187423 | JGI IMG/M metagenome (GOLD analysis project Ga0209149, IMG submission 187423) | Marine gutless worms symbiont microbial communities from Max Planck institute for Marine Microbiology, Germany - Olavius algarvensis... ... | reverse complement strand
AAAACTGAATGGTGGCTTATCTCGGCTACACTCTGCGGATGAGGACGCTGTTTCGTGGCTGACCAATTATGGTAAATGACACGCATACGAGAAGAAGAAGAAGTGGCTGCAAAAATAATCAGGGATCCCAAATTTTTTTGGATGCTCCCCTAGCCAAGACCCTTGACAATTTTGGTCCTAAACGTTGTTTCTTAATAAGCTACTTCCCAAACCCGAGTTTTATACCAAATTTGAAGTTGCTAGCTTCAACGGTTGCAGAAATAAGTAGAGGGTCCCAAATTTTTTTGGATGCTTTCCTAGCCCAGACCCTTGCCAATTTTGGTCGTAAATGTTGTTTTATTTTAAGCTACTCCCCAAACCCAAGTTGTATACCAAATTTGAAGTTGCTAGCTTCAACGGTTGCAGAAATAAATATGTGGTCCCAAATTTTTATATGCCTCCCTAGCCAAGTCCCCCCATTAATTTTTGCCCTAAAAGTTGTTTTTGATAGGTACTCCCCATACCCAAGTTGTGTAAAATGTTTTAGCACAATGTGCATCTATGATGACGAGAACGGTGTGTTTCGAGCAAAAAACTACTATTTGTAATGCAAAATTTGGGGATTTGGAGGCTAATGGGGACAGGGGGGTGAAAATTTGTCGTCGAAAATGCCGTATTTGGAATCGCTGACCCTGACTTGCCTATTAACTATGCAACTTTTATTGGGCTACGATGAAGATTAAGGGTAGTTTACTCTTGGTGCCCCCATTGTTAAGCATCTTCTGTCAAAAAAAAACTTGTCACGTTTTGGGCCAAATTTTGATGTTTTATCAAATTGTGTGAATAAATAAGGTTTTAACATTAAATTTGTGTTTTATAACCTGAAAAAGGCACATCCTTGTGTGATGTCATGTCTTTTGAGCTATTGCACATAAAATCTATCAGCAGGTCTGACCTGTGCGCGTGCCTCAGAAAAAAGGTATAAATAAATAAAAAATAATAATTTTGGTTATATTTCACCCATTTTTTAGAAGCCCCCACTGGGTGGATTTGTACCAGAATTTGTTGTAGGGGGTCCCCTCGCAGACTTAATCAATTGTGCAGAATTTTTTATAGTTCGGTTTAGGGGTATCGATTTTGTGGGGGGTTGAAATTTGCCTATCCCCATAGGAATTGAAGGTTGCCGTTAACACTGTCTGAACTACCGTTCAGACTGTGATTCGATATGCCGAGTGGTCTGGTCTGCAGCAGAGTATCGTCGACGACGCTGTCGATCAGTGGCGTAAACGTCTGCGTTACTTACTGCGTGGAAACGAGCAGCCGTCACTTCGAACATTTGCTGTAGGCCTAACATTGCAACTGGAACTTGTCTAATTTAGGCTGGCTGATCTGATATTTGGATACTTTGCTTGTTTGTGTTGTGTCGTTCTCCCTTGCGTCGCGTGACGTAATTGCGTAATAAATTTTACCGTTTTCCTGTGCATAATATTCATGCATATGTTTTACCGTGTAATGAAATTAATATACCAGTTTGCTGCAAATTTACTCACCTACATTCCCGCCAAATATTATTGAAATCGGTCAACATCTGACTTAGTTATTGCGAAAAGCAGAAGGGTGAACTTTTTTGAAACACAGTGTATAAGTATATTTAATAAAAATTTTTGCTTACATCCTTTTCTTTACCTTTTAGTGAGCTGAGTATGGTGGGATTGGCCCTTGACTTGGTTGACTAACCATCGTCCTTCAGTGTTATGACGCTGTTGGTTGGGCCATGTGACCCGCAAAATTGTCTCCGAAATGACACATAATGTGTTGAGTTGGACGTTAAAACCCTACTATACCTACCTATACCATACCTATATGTAACTTTCTAGCAACGTTGCACATTGTACGCCATGATGCACTGATGATGATGGTGAGATGGCCAAGAATAGAACTCATAACCTAGTGATTGTAAGTCTGATGTTCTAACTGTTATGCCTTACCATGCAGTGAATTAATGTGGTGTGGTATCGTTGAGCAGGTACAGGTCCCGGGGAGACTGGTGTTGTGGCTGAGTCTGATGAAGCTGTAATGAAAATGCAGCTCACTGGTCAACCACAGATGCCATTTCCTGGCATGCCGATAATGCACATGCGGCCTGGAATGCCAGGGATGCCACCAAACTTCCGTGGAATGGTGATGCCATTTGTGAGTTAACACCTTCTGTTTCAATTTTTTTGTTCTTACAGTTTAACAATTGCTTTTATTGTACAGAAGAACTTTGCTCTATTGTCATTTATGCTTTTTTTGTTATATGTGTTTACTTTAGTGTTTTATTAGTGGTCAGTAGGTAACATATCATAAATAATACGTAGACTTATAACATGCACAATGTCGGAGTATATGACCAAATCTGAGGCGTGGGCAGTCGCCAGGTGGGAGGTTTGGTCATGTTTGATGATTGTTCGTAAGACTAAACAAGTGGGTTTTGAGCCGGTGTTTGAAAGTTTGCACAGTTGGAGCATTTCTTATGGCAGCTGGGATTTCATTCCAAATCCTGGGGGACAGTAGCTGAAGGCAGTCAGTTGTTACAGTTGGAAGATTGAGCAGCTGCTGACTGGACAAGCGCAGAGCTCGCATGGGCTCATAAGGAAACAGAAGTGAACGTAGATAAGCAGGTTGGTGTGTGGATAGAATCTTGTAGGTAGTTAAGGTTAACTTGAAATCAATACAATAGAGTGACTGGGAGCTAATGGAGATTATGTGTACATTGTACATGTGGAAGTACATATGTGACGTGCTGATACGGTAATATCTTCAGTTGTTGCACTGGTGATTTATTAATTTGTGTTGTATTGCTGCAGGGTTTTAGACCAGGCTTTCCACCAAATTGTCCTCCTAATTTTCTTCCACGTGGACTGCCAAGGTCACCTTATGTCAATCCAGCTGACTTCAGGTTTTTGTTTTAACATATTTGTAACATGCAACACATTACATTTAAGTGCAGAATAAGCTATGGCAGTTCTGTCTGTCCATCTGTCATGTCTGTTTGTCACATTCGTGAGCCGTGTCAGAGTGACTAAATCGTCAAACTTTTCGTCGTTTTCGCCTGGTAGCTACATCTTCTAGTTTTCTTACAGGAAACATCTACAGATTGGCGCAGAAAAAGTGGGCCACCGTGCAGTCTGTAAATGTTGCTCAACAGTGGTTTCATTCTGTAGAATGTAGTTGCCAGAGATAGGATCTGGAGACAATAAAGAATTAATATCCTTTGCAATATTGTTTATGTTAAATATTTTTTGTGACATCATTCATGATGTCACAGATAAACATGTTTATGTTAGATGGATTTAATTGATGAGGCAGTCGGACAGTTTCAGAAACGACTGGCTTCAGTTATTGCAGTGAAGGGTGAACATTTTCATCAATGTTTTAGATACTGTAGATACGTTATAGAAATTTTCAGTTTGTGTGTGGTATACACATAGGCAATGTAATGAAATGGTCCACTATTTATGTGCCACCCTGTAGTTGTAAAATTGAGGAAACTCGGTGGATCCATTAAATTCTTGTGAAGTATAACATATTCCCAATTTTTGATCAGTATCTGGTTATACATGATGTATTGAACTGTGTCGTTGTCAGTGACCTCCAGAGTGACCTTTAAGATTATTTTATCATTATTCTCATATTCACAGTTGTTTTTGTTCGTCCAATGCTATGCATGGACAGAATATAAATTTACCTGTGTGTGTGTGTGTGTGTGTGTCTGTCTGTGTGTCCGTCACACTTTCTGTCAACTCGCCTACAGGTCATACTCCTCAACGGATTTTTTACAGTTGATAGCTTAGCTTAACCCTTTTACTGGCAACCCGTGTCAACCGGCGGATGTTCATAGCGTTTTACCCCAACCGCGGGTTTACCTGCAATTGACAGTTGGGCGCCAGATACCACCGCGGGTTAACCCGCATTGCCGGTCAAGGGTTAAAAGATGTGGATTTATGCAAGGATGTGCCTTTCGGGGGTCTCGATGATGAATAATCACATTTAGGGGTCCAAAGTTCCCCAAAACCCCCATTTTGGGGCCTGGATAGGCATTTCAAGGCAAATATGCGCAAAATTCAAATAGCTATATCTTAAGATCTGTGTATCACATTGACATGAAATTTGACGGGCAGCTGCGGCCAACAACAGAGACTTCGTGGGTGGTCTCGTGAGGTGGTAAAACAGTTCCAAAATGGCGTATGATTGCCATTTTGAAAATCGTTATATCGCCATATCTCCATGAAAAATCATCCGATTTTTATGAAAATTTGTACACAGCAGCAGATTTTGAACTGGATGAACGTCACGTGATCAAAAATGAAAAAGTTGCATTTGACAGACTCAGAGTTCGACAGAACGTATTTCTTGTGTTAAGGAATACCTTCGTGAGTAATTGCTTGTTTGCACTGAATTTGGAAAAACTTCTTCAGTTAAGTCAAGTCATTGATTTGTATAGCAGATTATGTGCTGATTTTAGTGCACTAAGTGATACAATTAAGAAAGTGTTAACAAGATTTGGCTATGGCAGACAAAACATGTGACAGTAAAAAGCCACTCTGTCCTATAACCGACTTGCTCAGCTTTTAGTTCATTTGTGTCACCTTTCAAGATTGTTCATGGTCAGGCATTGAATCCATCTGTGCTCGATGACCTCTCTGAATTTAGGCACTGTCTTTACATTGTTGAAATCTGCAGGCATTAGTCTATTTTATTACTGCTGACAGTGTGGTCCTGTCTTCATTCACACTTTAACAGTAGGCTCCAGAAAACGCAATATATAATGTAAAATAGTATGCTACTCGTACCTTATCGCCATACAGGGTCGTTCAAGTTCCTCAAAACTGGTACCAGTTGACAGTCCATATGTATTATGTAATTTCCTATAAGTGGTTAATAGTAACCTGGGTCATCTCCGATGTCAGTCTAACCTTGGGGTCAGCAAGCTAGCACATTCTGAGCCGTTCCTTAAGCCTTGAAATAGGAAAGGTTGTGAGAGGAAGGTTATCTGCCATAAATACCTTGGGATGAAACAGCTGATAGAAACATGAAGAACCCGAGGACACAAACCCACACTTCCTTTATATTCACTGTATGACCACTAGCAGGCCTGCAGCAGTCACAACAACAAAAACTCTAGAACTTGTCATTTATGCCCACCATGGTGTCATTTGTGGGTCTCACTTGGACTGATTCTATAGGTACTGCTGTATGGAATTTAATCTCAGGAAACTGAAGAATCATTCTGAGCTAGCTGACAGTGAAAATTGCATGCTTATATGCGCTGTCAAGATCTCCAATGTTACGTCATTTTTGCCAACTCCAGTCTCATTAAGTGCCCTCAGTTGTGGTGTTCCCCAGAGAACTGTGTGAAATTTCAATTTGGTCTTAATAAATTATATTTCCTGCACTACCCGGTGGTCAAAACTGCATGGTCCTAATATTCATTTTTCTTTAGTACCTGTTTTTGATGGATGGATGGATGGACAGACGATATTTCCATTATCTAAGGTGCGCTGTGCATTGTGCATAGCTATGCTGTGGCACATGCGTCAAAAATAAAATACGTTCTTTCCAGTGGACTTACAACAGTTGAATAGCATTTACTTGCAGTTTACTTATAGTTTTGCTTATTTTATTTTATTCTGTGATATGCGCTTAAATTTATTGCCAAGTGTTTTGCAGATTTCAGGCAGGCATGTATCCCATGCAGTCGTGGAATTATGGACAGAGTCAGAGCAGTGATGAGCCTTCTGAGCGGCCGACAATAATCAAGGAAAAAGATTTGGAACAGTTTGATAAGTTGGCCATTTCCGATGGCGGATGGGCCGCTCCCGTGGAGGATGTTGATTACAGTGAACGTCTGGTCTTCAGTGACGAGGAAGATGCCAGCGTTTCCTCTGAGATAAGGTAAGTAGCATGTGTTGGAAATAAAACAGTAGTATTACTGATAGAAGTGTTGATAGTAATAGTGGTAGTGATATTAATGATAAGTGTTGTAATGATTATTGTAATACTGAAACATCCTGTAACACATTAAACATAGTTCTTCATGTGGCAGTTGTGGATTTTTTGGTTTTGTGTTTTAGCAAGAATACTTCAGCTGAACAACAGTCTAGTGACAGAAGTAAACGAGGCTACATGAAGCAGCAAAACAGACGGCACGTTGATCGTGATTTACACAGTTCTCGTGAATCTGAGTACGATCAACTGTCGACTTCTGATCGACAAATGGTCTGTTTTAGTGTTACGTTGGTGCTTAAATTTGATATATGTTTCCTGGTAATGTTAACGAGTATTTAGAGTTGCCACGTCAGTGGCAGAAGGTTAGAACCAAAGTGCTTTGTAGAATGATAACAACATAAATTCATTTTACATCCCTTGTTCCAGGACATCGTGCATGAGCTGGTACAGAGTTCATCAAAGCGATTGATAACTCACTGTCACCACTGTCAATCTTCATTTATCGATGTTCTCTATTTGCTCATCACCACTGTGATCTCTTCAACTACGTCCTTCCCTGTTCTCTGTTATTGTTGTCTGCTTAGCAACAGAGAATGATTGATGTACACATTGGATATCAGAAACATTGGCACCCACTGTGAAGATCAATAAATCAGTGCCTGAGCTCTGCTAATACTGATTCCAAGAAAACTTATGATCGGCATTATGCAGAGCCTTATCCAGGCATGTTTGCAAAAATTGTTTCATTAACGGATGACAAGAAGCATGTGTTACCACTCGCTTTGATCAAAATGCTCGTCCACACCCCCACTGCGTTGGCGCATAGTCGGCGAGTCAACTGCATGGGTGGTCACACTGCCATCCATGTAAGGTAGTCATGACACAATGATGAAGCAACGATGAAACTGAAGTGAATGCTGAAGGTTAATACCAAGTTAATATATTAGTACTTGAATGCATTTTGCAGAGACATGCGGATTCTGGAATTTTGGTCCTCTTTGCTTCTTGTATTCGCGGTTTTGCATCCACATCATGTCCCTGTCTGCCAAGAATTTTAAATTTGCATCTGCTCAAAAAAACTTGCAAATGTGCATTCTGTCCGTGCATGAGTCCGCGTCTGCGCATCTCTGACAGTTACATCACAGTCCGCTAATTGAGCCTCTGTGAAGCAGCTACTGCAGCGACACACCATGTATGGTTTCAAATTTCATACTTATGGAGACAACTGACGACGTACAGACCAGCAGCGGCACACGGTCTCCTAATGGCATCGTCGAGAAAGATATCATCAGAATGATGTCATAGGTTATAGGTGCCTGACACTGCTAATAAAGGGCCAGTGACAATATTGAGTACTTGTGGTGACGTGCCCAACCCTAGTTGCTTTGATCAGCAATACTGATCCGTCATATTGGCAGTATAAACAATCATCGCTGTCGGAGTGTCGGTATTGGTATTGGCTGATTCAACCATGCTAACATCGGTCGTCGGCCTTAAACCCCCTACTCTACTTAGCAAAATGATAAAAAATGTTAATACGTTGCTTTATAACATTATATAATGCAAGCATTGAATGGGAATTAGCTAAGTGATTAAGAATGGTAGGTTGAGCTGGTTTGGTCAAGCATTGTATATCAGTTGGAGATGGATGGTGATATCCAAGGAATGCTTGTTGGGATTGTGTCAAGGAGGACATGAGAAGTTTTGGCCTGTCCTTAGAGGATACACACATTTGGAACAGATGGAGAAAGGAGATTGGGGGCTGCTGGTTAATTGGGATTCGCCTGGAACATTGAGGTTTACCCTGCAAATTGCTGTTAAAATGGTGTGTGCGTGTGTTGTATGGCAGTCATCTGACTCTGTGATCTCCCCTTCAACATCAAAGGAAGCGTGGATGAGTTCATCGGGTCACTTCATTCGTCTCCCCGCTCCACCACATGTAACTGGTGATGTAAGTGTCTGTGCCTGTGATGCTACCTTGGCTTGGTTTCAGGACATCTGTAATGTACACATGGTGATAGACGATTTATTGCCAACGTCAGATGTACTGTGCTTGCATGTTCATACGCTTACATAATAATTGCTGAATCGCCCCAGGCTTTTGCCTAAATATAAAACATGTACAAATTATATTTTAGTCTGTTATAAAGAAATTTAGCAGGAAAACACAGGAAAGCTGGGTGTGCATTGTTCACACTACAAGTTAAAATGAGATTCGGCTGTACATGTCACAAAGAAAACGTGCTGCAGCAGATGATTTAATAGTACAAGTGCATGTATTATAACTATGTATGACATGAAATGTCCATTATATGTTAAATTACTTCCTCACATAAGCAGAAAACACCACAATTATTTTCTGAGAACTAAATAAAAACTAAAATTTTGTGTGCAGAAAAAATTACAATAATATAAAAATAAAAATTAACATCTAGAGAATAATATAAAAACTTAAATTAATTGGAGAACTAAAATAGCTGTGATTGAAACTGGTACCATCTGATAGCATGTGGTATTTTCTATGAATAGTAACATAAGCCATATTTCCTTCCATTTCTGAGACGTTGAGGCAAAAACTTGAGAAATTGCCATTTTTACTCACCACATTCTCATGTAAGGGCTTTGCTTGGACTGTACCCCGTAAACTGCCGTATGAAATTTGGTCTCAAATGGTGTTACGGTATTCAAAGTCATTCAAGGTCATCAAAATTTGTACCAATTGAAACCAGTATTCTATTTCATATTAGTGACTAGTAGTAACCTAAGTCGTGTCATTTCCAAGATATTGCAACGAAAAGTTACAAAATTGTCGTGTTTACTCACCCCAGTTTCACTTAACGGCTGCTCAGGGTCTTTACCTGTTCTCTGCCATATAAAATCTGGCAAAGAAAATCTGGAGTTCCTGGCTACCCGATGGTGAAAACCGTGATCCTACATTCATTTATCTTTATTCAATACCAGATGGATAGACATACCGCTCATAATAAGGTATGCAAGGCAATAGGCATAGGTACAATATGGTGTTGAACATATAATTGTTTTGTATTTGGTGTGTTACTAAGGTACTTAAATACAAGTATTGTTTTTTGCAGGTCTTGTGTCCCCTGTTTAGTTTTTGTAGAGCGAAATATTGTATTACAACAAATAGTTTAATTCTGTGTAAAATTGGGTTGGTTTAAAATGTTGTAGCAAAAGCACTGGCGAATGGAAGCTCCGGTTGATGTGCGTGGTTCACCATTGGCATTTCAACAGCCACCATTTGTCCAGGTTCATGTTTATAACTTTTGTTATCATCCAGCATTTTATGAATTTGCCGGTGCCTTACTGCAAAGTTCCTACCTTCAAGTGTTCTGTGTTTTGTTGAGGCGCTGTACATCGTGTACAGTTTAGTGGCTCTGATATTCATTTCATTCATTCACATGCCTTTAAGCAGACATTCTGCTTCATCGCTCTCATTCACATCTACACTGAATGCAGTGACTTAGTAGTAGTAGTACTGGTAGTGGTGGTGGCGGCGGCGGCGGCAGGTTGCCGGTTTAGTGTAGCGGTAACACGTTCGACTCGATCAACGTAGTTACTCTGTGCTGGGCCTAGTTAGTGCCTGGGTGGGTGACTGTCTTTGGGTGGGTAAACCACCTTGGCGCAGAACCAGGCACTCAGCCCAAGTCACCCATCCGTGGGTATGCTGGAATGAGCACACGGCAAAAGCTGGGAGAGTAAACAGGCATATCGTGTGATACACCAGCCTGTATGCATGGTCTCGCAGTGTTCGCTGATGCCTGGCTGGAAGACTGGCTTGCAGAGATCCGCGCTGATGTACAGGAAGCGGTAGCACATTAGAGGCGCTTGGCGACAATGCGCTAATACAAATACACGTTTACTTTACTAGTAGTAGTAGTTGTAGTGGTAGTAGTAGTTGTAGTGGTAGTAGTAGTTGTAGTGGTAGTTGTAGTGGCAGTGGTATTGGTACTGGTAGTAGTAATGATAACGAGAACTAGATAGAACTCGGAGAGTTTGACCTCAGAAAAAGTGATAGATCTGGATCGATCTGGGTGTCCGCCGGATTGCTTCCACAATGTAGTGGATTCATTGCCTTGTCAGCATCAGTAATTTCACCAAGTTTCATGAAAAGCAGCCGGTGACTAAACAAAAAAATGCTAATAAATGTCCTAAAATGCCTTATTGCAGCACAGCAGCACTGTGGTGAGGGAAGTGGAAAAGTGGTGTGGAATCTGTATCCGTGACTGCATCACCACCAAAAGTTAAGCTAATTGATTCTTCCTGTTGGTAGGCCCACAGCACACAAAAAGAACCGGTTATATGACCTTTTCTAACAAAGTTGGCAGAGGTAATGATAGTGATAAAGATAATGATAATATAAACTTGTAGAGTAGCATATGTGAAGCTGCGAAGGTGACTTTCCATGTGTCAGTTGCTGTGTAAATTTTGAAGGACTTTGTGAGTCTCATCAGTCCACGAGCAGAGATGGCCTAAGGACTCATGGTTAGCATGGGAAAATGGGCTGGTTTAATAAAGCCAAGTGTATGTGAGTTATGATCATTATAAATTGCTGTATGTATGCATTTGTGAGTATGAGTGTGTTGTGTGGCCTGTCCAGCGACCGCCAGCATGTGTCATGCGGCAGGATGTCGGCAGTGGCTTGGAGCATGATGATGATGAGTGGCAGCAGCGTCGCAAGCAGCAGTCAGAGTCGATGATGGCGGCTGTTGAGAGGGCGAGACAGAGGCGTGAGGATGAAGAGAGACGTATCAAGGATGAGCAATTGACTGACGGACTCAATCAGCGTCAGTCTAATGAGGTGAGCAGGCAGGAGAACATGGCGTGATGCATGCAGTACGTTCGCTTTGCTGATGTCTCCACCTTCACTGCCATGTGTTTTTAAGCGCCTCACTTTACTTTAGTAAAAGAGGCGCTTATTGAGATAGGCTGTGTCGTGACGTCGTTGGTTGTCACGCGCGTGCACTGTGGCCAAACGGTGCATCCTAGGCCTATAGTTACCATGGAATACTAATAGGAACCCCTACCCCAGGAATTCAATGGTACAAATTTCGACCCCCTGGGGTGACCCCTAACCGTGGAATGGGCGCTTTTGTGAGGTGCTTTTTGTCAAATTACTTTGACCTCTTGTTAATACATTCTGTTTAACCAATCCACTCAGTGACAATAGAAGTTTGAGTCTGAGCAGTTAACACGGTTTAGTCATGAGCCTGTTTGTGAATCTAGCTTATCACAATGAGGATACTGCTGTCATGGATGGGATTCAATCCTAGGATTCACACAGTGCACGGAGGAATGTTAACTACTGCTAACTGCCTGCCTAGCTTAAATAGTGGATGTAAGTGGGTAAAATTTACCTGTTGGTATTGCGGAAGACCCAGGTTTTGGTTTAGGTTCATTTTTTTACTTTTTTTGTGTAATTCAGTTAAGATCTACACTGTTCTCAAAAAATGATCTACTCAGTAATTTTAATGTCTTCTACGGTCATACAGTGTTCCAAAAAACGTGACTACGTTTTCGACGATAAGTTTAACTAGAATTGTCCGTTTACAACAGTTTTTGTCACACTTGTTACTAAAGGAAGAGGCCGTCGACAGGCATTTATATTTTTCCACCTCACCTATCTCGTGCACTTACTTTACCTTGGGAAATTGTTGAGACCTAAATATCGGTAAAAATTAAACACAATCATGAAAATTTCACAGGAAGATGCGATTCTGATTAAAAATCTTTATCTGTTAAAGCGGTATGGTGCATGAAGGCTGTTGAGTGAATTTCCCGACAGTGGTTGGAAACTTGGAAGCATTGACAATCTGCTGAAGAGAATCCACAAGACGGGTGCAATTGTCCAGCAACCAGGCAGCGATAGACTGCGTTCGTCGCATAGCAGTGGAGGACCTCATGCTCAGTCAGGAGGACAAACCAAAAAGTCATCGATCAGCTCGTGAGATTTTGCATGAAACTGCCATTCTCTGTAAGTGTGCACAGGATAATTCACCGTGATCTCCAGCTCACATGCTTCACACGACATCGTGCTCAGCTGTTGTCTGAAGCCAGCTGCATTGCCTGTCTAACTCACTGATAAACAACATTATCATCTGCAATAAATCTTGTTGTTGTTTTATAAACCATAAGTTGGAATAATACGTAAGTAAAATAATATGGTGAAAGTTTTTGAGTTCTTCCTCTTCTCGTATGCGTGTCATGAACCATAATTGGTCAGCCAGGAAACAGCGGCTTCATCTGCAGAGTGCAGCCGAAATAAGCCACCATTCAGCTTTGTCAAAGGACAGGATTCGACACTGTGGGACATCGTCTGAGTCTCCCGACGAGGACACAGATCAGTGTCTGCAAGTCGCCATTTCCTTCTGCAGTCACCACAATGTCCCTGTTCCTTGCGAAAACGGTTCAGCAGAGACCACGGTTGCCGAGGGAGGTCAAAACCCGGTTGCGGGATTGCGGGTCACACACTAAGTGGGAATTGACCACCTGAGCCTGTTCTTCAGTTAATATCTTAGTATTGTAGCATTGATAAAATCAGCAATCTAAGGCTACATTAATGATATTTAGATCTCGACAGTTTGCAAAGATAAAGTAGCTGCACTAAATATGTGAAGTGAGAAACTAAAAACACATGTCGGTGGCCTATAGTCTTAGTAGTACGTATGCTAAAAATCTTCATAAATGGACAGAATTAGTTCAACTTACTGTCGAAAACGTGGTCACATGTTTTTTAGAACACAGTGTAAGTCAGTTGCAGTGAAATTTGACATACAGCATCCTCATACCCTTGACTGTGAAGCACGTGTAATTTCCCACCCACATCAGTTATGTTACTACACTACCTGAGATTATATTAACATCTGATAAGTGGTCTGCAGTGTATTCTTCGAGGAGATGCTGATTCTTAATCGAAATCGGATCTCTTCTCAGCGTCATGTTTATGAACAAACCTATGACATCTGCCATGTGCCAATTCCATCACTGCATAGAATTCATGAAGTAAAGTAAGTAAATTGAGATGAACTGAGAAACTAAAAGTGGTTTTAATAGCTGAAGGATTACTAATATTACATGTAAAAAATATGAGAATCCATTTTCAGTTTCAGCAAGTTATGGCATTATATAAACTGGGTCCCTTTTTGAGACACACTGTGTTAACAGTAGATAGTGGAAGTGACAACAGTATCTAAACAGTTGTGATATGTGTGCACATAGGAAACCGGTGCTCAAGATAAAGATGCCAATGTCAGAGAAGGTGATGCAGTTGACTACAGCTCTGTGAGTATTGCTTGGTGTTGAGTTGACATGTTTGTGTGAGTGTATATATTTAATCTTGGACTATCGTACAGCTTATGAGCAAAATGTTCTTATGCTGCACTGCGTAAATTGGGGTCATTATGGATTGGTTTTATTAGCTTTGGCAAAGTAATGAAACTGACAGTGCAGGCAAATGGACCACAAACAGGCCATAGCATCCATTTATTTTTATGCATGTGGTGAAAATGATTGGCTCATGCGACACTGTTCTGGCTGTTTTGGAGTCGATGTTGGCAACTTTCATCTCACCGATATCAACTACGCTGATGACGCAGTCCTTTTTACTGATGATCCAACGAAATGGGACTACGT
>Ga0209149_1000937_pt1 | contig 13621 bp, 8 predicted proteins | sample WorMetTyACAVOLI2_FD_187423 | JGI IMG/M metagenome (GOLD analysis project Ga0209149, IMG submission 187423) | Marine gutless worms symbiont microbial communities from Max Planck institute for Marine Microbiology, Germany - Olavius algarvensis... ... | reverse complement strand
ATATGTAAGTTTAATATACGGGATATGTCAATTAACATGTTATTCAAACTAATATATAAGACACGGATACCACAAATATGTTGCAACTACAATAAAGGAAAACGAATACCACGAGATTCTGTAGCAGGTTTAGTTAGTTTATAGACAAAATACAAATAATTTGAAAGTGTAGGCTAGGGCCTAAGTAACTAACATTAACAAACTTAAGCGATAAGTTGATAACTTCGCAGTACCATGCAATAATAAATCTCTGTGCCAAGTTCACTGTCCATGCCTCAGAAATTTGAACTGACAAAAACACATGTCTGTGCAAATATAATTGACCGTAAACGTCGTGCATTAAAACAAATAACGTACTGTTTCTTTTCCGCTATACGGGTCTATACGTCTTGATGTCCGTGTTCAGTTATCAACTCGGTTCAGTCGCTCCTGATGTTCACCTGCTTGAAGACGTCAGTACCAATGCACCAGAAGAGCAGGGCACTGTTGAAACGAAAGAAGATTGTCATCGGGGTGACAGCGTTGTCAAACACCGGCCACTGTTCTATTACGTAGTAGGAAGGGGTTACACTTGGCAGGATCTCCGGAAAAAGAAAACTGTCGCTTATCCAGATGACAAAGTTGCTGACAGATGTAACGATAAGGACAGCATGGAAAACAGCGACTGAAGAAGCGCTGTCAGCCTGTCCAGCATTACTAAACGGTTGTAGATGAACGTCTTTAGCGAAGTAATAGAACACGATTTGCAAAAGCGATTGACATATATCAAGGCTTTCATTCGCGAGATACCAAGCCAACATGGGTGTGTCGGTGAATGAAATACATGCTATGATGCGTTTCATGGACTGCAACAACACACCAGATGTTGTCAAAAGCAAGAGATATCCAAGGAAGCTGGTATGTGAGTGTGGACGTCTGAAATTACGACAACTGAGGATACCAAAGGCACAGCAAAGAATCAAAAAGACAAAGTAAACAACCGAATAAATCGTAAAAGCGTTTTCGAACGCCTGTAGTTGACTTGCAAAACCTGGATCATTTAACTTGTCACCAACTAATACGAGAATAGTTAGCACAGCATAAACGATATTGATTATGAAAGATATCAAAATGAATATCTTTGAGCAGCGCGACATTGCATAATCTGGTGTCAAATATGCTGTGTTCGGATTTTCATTTCTAAGGAGCATCAGCGGAGTTGTTTCATTGACGTCAGCTGCAGGACCATCTGCTGGTACGTTCGCATGATTAGACTGATCGCAGCTAGGGCTTTCACCAATAAGTTTACCCAGTAAAGTTTCGCTGACTAGCAGAGCAAATTCGATTGTGACTGGGAAAAGAAATGGAATCGACGAAGTAAACCATGTTCCTGCAATTGGTAAATCTGAGGGTGACGTTGTGTTGCAGAAGCTGAAATACGAGTCAAAAGACTCAGCGTTGTCATTGATCCTGTGATAAGATTCATTAAGCAGCGAGTCAAACCAGATGGCAACGTTTGCTGCTTGTACAACTGCCACTCCGTGCCAGACCCACTGAGAAGGTTTGAAGTTGCAGTGTTTTATGATCCAACAGACAATCGTTTCGCAGATCGCGAATATAATGCACACAAAGTGAAATATCAACTCAGACGAATTGGTCACAGTGACACTGTGATCATCACAATGAGTCCAACTATCCATGCTGACGAATTCAACTATCACGTAGTTTAAGTGCAGAATGCTTCCCACGATACAGAAGAACATGATGCTGCGGAAAGAATGCTTGCGATGAAGGTAGTGACGACGGGTAAGCTGATCTTCATCATCGTTCGTGGTTAGGTCTCCCGGTTTAAAAATCAAGATTATCATAGCAACGATGCCAATCAACATAACAAATGTCATTACCAGGTTTGGAACATACGTAGAGACTCTGAATTTAAGTACATTGCTATGTGTCGTGTCCCTTGGACTTGGAGGCCTATTGTCGTCAGACGATGATAATGAAAGAATGCAGCAGACCGTAGTCACGAGAAGGAAAATGGCAACCGACGTTGCAATCCCGGATCGTAGTGCCATAGTCGCAGATTAACGCGAGCTGAAATCAGAAAATCTTACCCACAAAATACGTTCACAACAAAACTAACAGAACGCCAACGCTACACGCTAGACTCACAAGTTTGCACCCGTCACTCATTCATTCTTTATTTATAACAGTCGACCGTCACATTTTCATTTTCATTTTAATAAATTACGACTAATGAGTAATGAGTAATTTTCTCGCTTGCGTAAAGCGGATATATGCATTGGGCTACAGCCACAGCCACCAGTGACTGCCTTTATGATAATGAGACCTATCACGCTCATCCGTTTATTTTTAGTTTTCATTTTAATTTTTTGTTTGCTCCGTGTGGTAGACTAAAGCTGGCTACCCGTCAGCTTTTTACTGCACGCTAATTCCACAGGTGGCAGCTTCCTTATGATATTGTTAACTTCGTCAACAGTAACAGGAGCTAAATGACCTAACAGCGAATTAATAGGTCTATGTACTGGAGGCATGATCAGGTTGCGTGTGGTTGACAGTCTGCCTGTAACGTCACGGGCAATGCGAACCAGCTTCTGAGTGAAAAAACGACTTAACTCCAAGCAAAGTTTCTTAGTCTCCCGAGGATTAGGTGATGTGTTACGATCCTCTGAGTGTAAAAGTAGTAGGCTGCAATTAGATGTCCGCAACCTCAGTCTGAGGAGGCGCCATCTGGTGATCGCTTACGAGGTAAAGGCAGCCATTGGTGTAATTGCAGGTAACACTGTGTGATCCATGCCTGAGCGCCTTGAGTGTGAGGTACTACACAAAGTGCGCTATATAAATACACTTACCTTTACCTACCTACCTATCGTATCGTATCATATTCGGCATTTGGCGAACGTCAGCGCAGGCTGAAGTTTGATCCGCCGAGTGTTCGAGTGCTAACTTCTTGAATGTCGTCCGTCTATAGAATAGAATTAATAAAATCGAGTAGACTTACCGTGCAGATTTGAGCTTTGACCACAGAGTAACATCATCAATCATTATTATTTTAAAAATCAAGATTTCCCCGCCTTCGACTTCGGTGGTCGTCCTGCGGTCGGCTGTATCACGCAGCACTGAGTTTCATGGCACTTTTGGAGCCAATCTAAGAAGGTCCGGAGAGACGGATGTGGCACTCAGAAACGGCTGTTAATACCAGTCGGTCACATTGGTTGTTCGTGGACAGAAGTGGTCCTATCGGTCAACAACTGCGGTCGGAATTCTTCGCTGATCCAAGTGGACTCGTAGTAGGCCGCAAATGCACCGAGTTCGGCATCGACGGACAAACGGATTTCCGGTAAAACACTGTTCCTTCATGCTGTTCAACGGAACCGCAAACGCCGGCAGCATCGACAAGGCCATAGTCATAGGAAGCCAAGTACGAGCAAGCGGGTATTCTGTTGTCGAGTCGTAAACCGCTTTGAGAGTGAGACCGACGTGATAAATACGCCGCATCGACGCTTGTCGACAGTGAGAAATGCATCCTCACTCCTCAGTCTACATTATGCAACAATAAGACCAATCCTAGTGCATCATTGTTTTAACATAAAACATTGATTAGCCATAAACATTCTGTGGTATAGCCTACCTTAACGTTCAGACTAACAGACAGACAGATACGTAGAACAACATACTGTCGACAGATGGCAGCGTTTGCTACTTGTACAACTGCCACTCCGTGCCAGACCCACTGAGATGGTTTGAAGTTGCAGTGCTTTATGACCCAACAGACAATCGTTTCACAGATAGCGAATATAATGCACACATGCTGTAAAGTTATGTCATATCATGTGCATGTAACTAGTCTATTTTATTTTATTTTATGTGTTTTCTTTTTTTCTTATTTTACTATTTTATTTGTACTCTATTTGTACTGCTTTTATCACTGCTTTTATTACTGCTTTTATTTATTTTTTATTACATTTTTCTTTTGTAAATTTTCTGTTGTCTTGTACTGTGTTTATTTTATAATTACTGCTACCTTGCTCGTATTAATAAATGGATGGATGGATGGATTCACTATAATTCTTCATGAACAAAGTATTGTACAAAATATTAGTCCAAAGACTCCTGTGGTGAAATTTGTAAATATTTTGGTATTGACAAGGTAGAAGAATCAATTTGCCATCGTCAGGAAAAATTTGTTAAGAGATATTCTGGATACAGTGATTCGTTATGTCGCTCGATATTTGCTAGGCTGTGAAGTGTTGAATCATTAACGTTGTATTATTGTTTGCTTATTTTGTGTCTATTTTAGCTGTTTTATTTTCTTTTCTTTTCTTGGATACCATGTGATGGTGAACAAAGTTGTATATATTGTGGCTAATAAGCGTGTTCATTAATCGTAGGAATGTGGTTTTTTTGAGACACACTGTATTGATGAATGATACGCTAAACCGTTTTCGATACAATACCGGAGCGTTACAGACAGCATTTTGGTGCTGACGCGATAAAAAATGACCCTGTGAGAACATCACACCGATAAGTTGAGGTCAACTGTCGCAGAGAAGCCGCGCGTTGCTTCGTACGTCATTGAATATTTCGCTAAGTCACTCAAGACCACTCAAGATCATTCGATATGACAACCTTGCGTAGGGCGTGTGTAATTCCCTATTAGTATTCTATTATAACTGTGTCTCTATCTCTGACCGTTTCTGATATATTCAATTTCAAATAATGGAATTGACATCTAGGTTAGGTGTCGTTCAAGGTCATTCAAAACAGTACCATTCGAAAGCTTGGGTACGATTTCCTATTCACATTCTATGGCAAAAGTACGACCATATCTTGTAGCTTATAATTTCCGGCATAAAGCGAGACATCGGTCGAAAATCGCGACTTTTATTAATATGCCGTGACATCTGCATTCGACGCTTTCGTCGAAGGGTCCCCCTCGGAATGTTGCCATAATATGGTATGAAAAAACTAGAATGTTGTGGATATCAGGCGGTGAAAAAAAGTTTAATGACATGTTTAGCCGTTTCGATACAATACCGGCGTGTGACGGACAGATAAACTGAGAGACAGACAGACATCTTGCCACAGAAGTGCGCACTATACATAGGGCCTACGCAACGCGCGGCAAAAATTGTTGCGACAACGTACAGTGCAGAAATAAAATACATTACTGTGTTGCTTGTTTTCGCCAGCTGACCTAATTGTGCTATTTATAGTACTGCCACACGCAGTAAAACTAACAGCGTAGATTGACTTTTGGGCGTAGGAAAGTCCCTGCACTTCCTGAACGAAAAAAATGCAAGTCACTCAAGGTCCTTCAAGGTCATTCGAAATTGCACCCATCAGTAAATTGTTACTAGTTATGCAATGTAAGCCTAAATATATGTCTGTCTTGTACCATTAACGCCATACAGGCCTACAGCGTCGAATATTGGCGTGACCTTGAAATGTGGGTTATGCGCCGTTCAAAGTTATTGAAAATGACGACGATCATATCATATACGACTAATTATTGGGTCTGAATTGTATATTATTTGACGTTAAATAATATCGTGTCCTTGAAATCTAGGTTAGAGGTCACTCCCTTCCCAGATGAAAGTGTCGCCACCCCAGTGCCCCCCCCCCAAAAAAAAATGAAAACCCCAGAACCGCCACTGCTTGGTGTCACAACGTGTGCAGGATACTGACGATGAACTCTTCAGTGCTGTGATGGCGAACTCTCATCACGTGCTACATCACATGTTACCTGACCGTACCTCTCATCCATATACTCTCCGACCTCGCAGACATGACTGTTCATTAACTGTCAAAGAATACGCACGTAATTTCGTTACCAGTCTATTGTATAAAGACATGTACTAGTTTTAATTTTATCCCCATTTTTACCTTTTATTGTTCAGTTGCGTTGTGACAACTCATAATAAACTACTATGGTGATGATGATAATGATGATGAAAAACGCAAATTTTTCATAGCCCCTTCCATTTAACTTGCACGATCAACTAGACCCCTTGGAATTTTTCCACAAAAGTTTAACACAAACTGCCCAGGTCTCTAGGCTATTACGCGGTACAAAAATATTGCCGAAAATTTCAAGCCACTGCACACAGACGACAGACGGACAGTCCATGCCATAAGGCGAACGTAACGTTGGCCTAACAAGTGATATGCAAATTCACAGATATATACACTGTGTTCCAAATAAAGTAAGCCACCTGATGTTTGATACTAACTTTGGCAAATACGGACCGATTTTCAAAGTTCTTTCACTAGGTGATTCGTAAGAAAATTCTCTACGTATATATCACAAATGTTTCCACCTCACCTGCAATTTGTTGCTACACTACCTTGTGAAAGTCGAAAATCCAAAAATGTTACGGACTTTGACAGAACCTCAACAGACTGTTGACATGTTCCAGGACACTTTGAGGACTTGATTTAACATCTAACAGTAGTTAGACAGACTGTCTCAAGACTGCTCACACTGACTGACTGACTAACATTTTGAAGTTTGTCAGACGACGTCTCGAATCAACAGCTGAACCTTATTCGGTTGAACATTGTTCCATCATTGTGATTTTTCATTACGATTATCTTTGCACTGTCTTTGTTCTTTCTAGGCTATACTCCGTATACGTTGTACACATATTTAAGTAAAATCATTAGTGCGACATTTTTTGTGGCAGGTTACATAAGATCTCACATCAAATTTTAGTTAAACATATTAATTGTCACGTTCAACGTGAAAATTTGGTAACATTTTGTTGGATTTTCGACTTTCACAAGGTAGTGTAGCGACATGTTGCAGACGCGGTGGATATCTTTGTGATACAAAGAGAATTTTCTTACGAATCACCTGGTGAAAGAATTTTGAAAATCGGTCCACATTTGCCAAAGTTATTATCAAACATCAAGTGGCTTACTTTTTTGGAACACGATGTAAGTTACATACCTACAGCGATGGCACGTATTATTTGGAGTGGGAAATCGTGCAGGTTGGCCCGCCCATCCCGTCAGTGACGTCACAAATGTCGTCATTATTATCGCATTTACTATGTTGTTTCCTGTTCGTTGATAGGTATCGCGAAAAGTAACCAACTTAATGTACAGTTATTAACTACCAGGAAACTGCGAGCTTTCGTTTCCTGCAACAGTCTTACACTTAACTCTTTAGCGGCACATAAATGCCATAGCAAAGTGATTCCTCCACCACTACGATTACTGGTACAATGGCCAAACAACCATTGATAGGTGGGCTGTTAGATTGGATACAACGAATCGGGGTGCTCACGGGTGCTCACCCAACCCAGTTTCGTTTCTGCTGTACCAAATGTAGGCCTAACAGCCCCCCCCCCATCAACGACCTGTGTACGTAGGCTACTCAAGCTTATCCGATGACAGAAATGCGCTGTGCAAATAAGTATTGTCATGTGAAATAATTACTAGCGAAACATTGTAGCTGTTCATAAAAGGGTACTTCCACTACACTAAAAAGGGTTAAATTGAATGACTACAGAGCAGCAGTCGACTGAAATAGGATCTACGCACAGCATGATGCAGATGTCTCAGCATTGCCTTCGGCTGATGAGGAAACGTTCAGCAAACACTGACGTAGATGCTGGCAGTTATTGAGTTTGTGTGATGCCTTTTACTCCGGCAACTTCGTCTCGTAAAGATAACAGAAGCTCAGCTATCGCAGAGAAAACGCCCGTCGATCTCTCTTTACACTGAAAAAGTAAAAAGTATTATATACGATACACCGGGTGTCAAAAAAACCGGACCGCTACGAATAATATGACATAACTTCACCAATTCACAACGTTTACTAATTATTTTCGGTAGATAGAGACCGTATTCAATTCTCAATGGATACGGTAAAATGTTTTTAAACCGGTTTAGAACCAGTTGCATGGTTGCCATAGCAACAGTAGAGACTTGACGCACCCGAACAGCGAGTTTCTGAGCTGACTTCGAACAGCGTGTTATCGACAGGCTAGTAAACGAGTGGGAAAACAATTTTGGGCCTATGTCAAGGCCGAAAGACTGCTCTTCGAACACTTGTTGTAACTTTTGACATCGCACACTGTTCCGATAGAAACACTGTTTAAAAGATTTAACTTTTTTGTTCACAAGGCAGCATCAACTGTGGAATGACGCGTCCTTGAGGATTGCTATGGTAACCGCTTCAGCTGGTACACTGCTGCAAAAACAACTGTCTTCTAATATTGAGGTTTAATTAAGAATACCGAACACAGATTTTATGTGAAAATTTATTTAAACTAAAGAACGTTTTATCAAGTTATGCCAAAATGTCGTATTCCTGACGGTCCGGTTTCTTTTGTGATACACTCCGTCAAGTGGCTACTGTTGTTATGGAAACTGCGCAGCTGGTTCTAAGCTAATTTTAAAACTTTTAACGTAGTCAATTGAGAATTGAATAAGGTCTATCCCACCAAAAATAATTAGTAAACGTTGTGAATTGGTGAAGCTATGTCATATTAATCTTAGCGGTCCGGTTTTTTTAGACACACTGTAATTACCCTAAAATCGGTTAGGGTCACGCTTTCAGCAATCTAGGCTACATGTGCACTTCACATTATTTCAAAATTTTATATCCGATTTTACTGCGCGACTCGTGTGCATAGCGCAGACTATGCCGTTGCAAGATGTCTGTCCGTCTGTCCGTCCGTCCGCCCGTCTGTCACACGCCGGTATTCTGTCGAAACAACTAAACATATCATCAAAGTTTTTTCAACGTCGGGTAGCCAGACCATTTTAGTTTTTCCGTATACAAAAGGGTATGATAATATTCCGACGGGAACCCCCCCCCCCTCTAACGGGGTGCCGAATGCAAGGGGTATGAAAACATTGCGATTTTCAACCAATATCTCGCTTTATCTCCAAAACGATACAAGACAGAGCTACAGTTACTATAAAAGACAATTAGGAAACCGTACCGAAGCTTTCGAATGGCGCCATTTCCAATGACATTGAGTGACCCCTGACCTAGATTTCAAGATCATGACATTAATCAACGCCAAATAACTCCAAAACGGTACGGTACAAAATAGAGCTATACTTACACTGACAGACCAATAGTAATTCCTACATGATCTATCGAACGGCGCCATATTCAGCGACCTTTAACGACCCTTACCCCCGATTTCAAGGTCACAGCATTATTTGATGCTGAATATCTCAGAAGCGGTACGAGATACAGGCCTAGTTTCAATGGAATACTAATAGGAACTTACACATTCCATACTTAACAGTGTCATTTCGAGTGACCTTGAGTGAACTTGAGTGACTTAGCGAAATATTCAATGACATCAATGACAGGTAGCGTCGCGCGGCCTCTCTGCGACAGCTAAGCTTCTTGTTAATAATCTTTAACCAATATTCAAGGTTAACTAAGGTCGAAGCTAGGGTTGGACGAATGGAATGACGTTGAACAAAGATAGAAAACTATAAAAATGAATTTAATGGTCAATTCATACCGACCATATAGCATGTGTCAGATGGTCAAAGGTCAAGATTATAAGATCGTGTGAAAATATTAGACAGAATACGAAATAACTAAATCATTGAATTTGATATCCGTATCGTTTCGTCTCTCTGGCCGATTTTTTAAATTGTAAGCCTATATGAACTTGTTGATTGCATAAAATGTTGAACTATTTTGTGCGCGATTAGTTATTTTTTCTGAATTTAAAATAGTTTGAATAAATAAACAAATTGGAACCATATACAGGCTTTTATACACAAACAAGTTACGTAACAAAAATGCAGAAAGACTGCTAGAAAGAACAGAGAAAATTAAAAAAAACAGGAATGTTTTAACAACAGTCGAGCTAAATGTCACAGCTACAACGGCGTAATGACAGTGTCTCGACTGTTGGAAGCCGAAGTTCCCATCTCTATTGTTGCTGGTCCGCCGCAATGCATGCTAATGTCGGTCTGTCCGTGGTCCGTCCGTCTGTTGTACGTCTTCCGTTTTGCGTCCCGTGGTCATACCTCGAAAACTAAGCAAGATAGGCACAGACTCCATAGTTACGACGGAATACTATTAGAAGTTAGCATCGCTGGCTCTGCTGCCGCAGTCAGACCCTTCTACCCTGTAATCCCTGGGATATTTCTGGTTTCAAATAAAGTACGTTCAATTATTAATATGGCCTCTCGTTTGACTTTGGCGACAGACCACAGCTGTTGTCAATCGACTGCAACCGTCGTCTCACCGCAGGTGTTGTCATCTGTTAAAAAAGTACAGTACGTGGATTTATATAGCGCATCGTTGCGAAGCGTCTCTAATGCGCTAACCCTTCCCGTAAGTCGGCGCTGATCTCCGCAAGCCAACCCTAAGGCCAGGCATCAGCGAACACTGCGAGACCACGTGATACGGGTTGGTGTATCACGCGATATGCCTGTTTTCTCTTCCAGCTTACGCCAGGTACTCATTCCAGCCTAAGCAGGTTCAGGCCGAGTAGGTCTGGGTGCCTGGTTCCGCGCCGAGGTGGTTTACCCGTCCAAAGACGGTCACCCACCTAGGCACTAACCGGGTCTAGCGTAGAGTAACTACGTTCATCAGCCGGAACGTGTTACCGCTACGCTAAACCGGCAATCTGTTGTCAGTAGAGTGCGACGGTGCGACCGTCGTAACCTGTTGCTAACAGTCATTGTCCTTTGTGTTGACGACACCAGTGGTATGATGCCGAAGTCAAACAGGAGGTGGGCCAGCTTCTTATTGCAGTGACGATATTCTCGTTGCATAGTGTTTTTTAAAGTGACGATATTGCACAGCGGCGTCAACGCTGTATATACTCAGTTGTTCAAAATCACGTATGCAGGCTGTTAATTCACAAACAAATGACAATATTTCGTAAACTGTGCAAGATAGAAACATGGTTACAAGAAAACACTATACGATAGTATTAATTTATTTCAAGTGTGAATTTCTCGACGCTGAATGCTTTCAAACGATCAATTGTATCTATAGACTTTTCTTTATTTTTGAAGTGTATTACGAAATAGTTTTTTTACTTGTACTTTTCTAGGGCAGCTATTAGTGGCATCATTGTCCTTGATGTCATGCTCGCTTTGTTTTGTTGCACATGTTACTCTATCGTGTTTTGAGCCAATAAATTGATGATGATAATAATAATTCACACAATTTTTGTTAAGCTTAAGTGACCTCGGGTGCCATCTCGAGGTTTCTACATTTAGGCTCAGTATTTTCAATATAGTAGCATACGGTATAAATACAAACAAGTAGCCTACTCAGTGACAGAAATTAATATAGTTTTTTTGCGACTTTGAACGTCGGTAAAAGATTGAAAACAAGCAATATTTTAATATAAAGTGTGTAAAGATAACTAATAATAATTACTGCAACGTGACGATGGGTCAACGTTTGGTGGATTTTATGCTTAGCATTTATAAATATGAAGCGTCACGCGCATCTGCAACAGCCTAAGCTTTGTGTTATAAGCAATGACACGCACACTATTTCGCTCTCGTAAATTATTGTTGCTTAAATTTATCGCAGTGTTTGTTGTACTGCATCGTTTGATGATGAATTGGAGATGTCTTGATCACGCGCCATCTTGACACTTGACCTTTATTTCTTGCTCCTGCAGAACTGTTATTAACGGAAAGAACTCGAGATACCATACTGAATCGTGTAATGAACAAAGCCTGTCACAATTCTCGAATCAACAAGAGCACGCAACTAGCCGCTACAAAAGTCCTGGTTGATTAACAGCGATCAAGGCCGGGCCGTGCTTCGGGTGTGGACGGGAGCAACGCTGTAATGAGAAAATCTTCGTCGCTGAAATTGACTGCTGGCGGTCGAAACCTATCGACGGCAAAATAATTACATAGACCACAAAAATCTATTCATGTGCCGATATAACAAGACTATTTCTTTGTTTCTGTGCTTTGCGATTTATTATTACAGCTAAAAACAGCCAAAAAGAACCGTACGTGCCATTAAAAAATTATTCAGAAATAATTGGATGATGGTATGTATTTGCTAGCGACCAACCTTCTCTCATACTTGAACAGTTCAATCCAAAACCAGTCAGTTTTTGCCGCGCGATGCTCTGCATGAATGCAGCCTACGCCGTCGTTCGGTGTCTGTCTGGCTGACTGGCAGTCACGTTCGTGTATTGTGTCGAAACGGCTAAAGATACAGCCATAGTTGCTATGAAACGCGAATAGAAACCGTACCAAAGCTTTCGAACTGTACCATTTTCAATGACCTTGAGTGACATCTAACCCAAATTTCAAGGTCAAGCCATCATTCGACGCTGAACGTCTCAGAAACCGTACGAGATAGAGACACAGTTGCTTGTACGCCAATAAACACGTGTATGCGATCCACTGTGCACGCATCTCATATGATAACAAGTTCGGTGACACAGACACACCTGCCACTTGCTATGTACATATTATCTCTGTCATATAGGCATAGATTCTGTCATATACCCCTAGAGATACGGGTCCCTTTTAGTAAAATTACTCAGTCTCACCTAGCTGTTGGCAAGGAGGACAGTATAATATGTGACACGGCGTGATAATGAGTACGAGCGTACATCAATGTCGTTGTTGGCGGTCAGGATGGATCACAAACTACAAAGAGTCTCAAGCGCACTAATATACACTGTGTTCAGAAAAAAACATTCACTCTTGTTTTCTTGCATAACTCTTAGAAAAAGTAACCAATGTGAATGAAAATTTCAGACCAAATAGCTTATGAAATACTGATTCTAACAGCATAAAATTAGTTTGTATTCTTCGTAAATGTTCTTTGCTTGCAGCGATGTAAACCGGACGTCAGTAAAAGTGTCGTTAAAGCATTTGCCATTGACGATAAACATCTCATTAAATGGATGTTAGTGAAAAAAAATTACACAGAAAAACGTTTGCTCAAGATATTTTTGACAGAAGATGAAGTCTTGATTGAGTAAAGACACTGATCAAAATATCAGTGCGAGATCTTTCACTTCGTTGGTCTTTGCAGTGGGGTACACACTGTGTGGTTGACGACAACCCGAACACGAGTCAGTGATGCCACTGCTGTCACTTTCTCTGTTAAATGTTTTAACCCATTAAAACTCTATCCTCTGTAAATATACATCTTCGGGAAGTGGTTTGGTTCATACATTTTATTTATTCACGAGCATTTAATGATAATGTTTTATTTTATTTTATTTTATTATGTTTTATTTTTTTATTAATGTGGTCTCCAACGGTAAATCTCATTGCTGTAACGACACTTTTACTGACGTCCGGTTTACATCTCTGCTAGCAAAAATATTTAAGAAGAATACAAATTATTTTCATGCGGTCAGAATCAGCATTTCATTAGCTATTTTGTCTGAAATTTTCATTCAGATTGGTTACTTTTTCTAGGTGTTATGCAAGAAAACAAAAGGAAATTTTTTTCTGAACACAGTGTACTGTCATGTGGACCGGCGTCGCGTATAGTGCAAGTAATTGACGTACTGCATGTAAGGGTTATTGCATAGTACCAGTGCATTAACCACGTTATTGCACGCTTGCACACCGAAATTGTTGAAGCTCGACGTTAGGTCAGAGTCCGGAAGGTGGCGTAGCTGTCGTG
>Ga0209149_1000936_pt1 | contig 13626 bp, 5 predicted proteins | sample WorMetTyACAVOLI2_FD_187423 | JGI IMG/M metagenome (GOLD analysis project Ga0209149, IMG submission 187423) | Marine gutless worms symbiont microbial communities from Max Planck institute for Marine Microbiology, Germany - Olavius algarvensis... ... | reverse complement strand
GGGTTCACCTAGAAACCACACCCCTGCTTTGGACAGCGGGCTGCCGGTCTACGCACGTCTGTATAATGATGCTATTGTACAGACGTCACTCCATGGCCTGTCGTCCGAGCGCGGTGGCGGTGCGCTCGGATTTCAATTAGCTGCGATCAAGATGTGTCGACTTGTGGTGCGCGTTAATTGCATCTTCGTCTGACCGCGACCGTAGGACAAAGCCTACCGATGTTTACAGTTTACTATCTGACGCAGGTCGCGCAGATCACCGTGAGAATCCACGGTCCGACTGCCACGCCACAGTGTCATTAGGCGACCGCGAGATGCTCTATCACGATGCCTCCAGTGTACATACCATTTGTGTCGCCTGTCAGCCACGATGAACAGCGTTTGCTACAGTCCGTCTGTTGAAGTTCGCCAGCAGTAACCACCCCGCCGTAGGCCTAATTGTAAACACGGACATGTCACTAGAAGCCTCTGGTCTGGCATGGACGTCTGTATAATAGCATGCTATTACACAGACGTCCATGCCTCTGGACGGGGGCGCTGAAAATGCGGGAGTGGAAAATGCATCAGCGATAACCTATGGAAAGCCGTCAGAACAGAAAACTCTAAGATACCAGTAGTGTATGCTCAGACGGTCTGTGAACGATGCTCATGAAGAGCGACCTGGTGTACATATCTAGGCAGTGTACGGACTCACGGTTCGAGCAGTTTGGCAGTTCACGCACAATGTTCGCACACTCATTTTTGCACCTATATTTTTTTCTGTGATTACAATGGATTGGATTGCAAGTTTGTTCTGGCAATTATCAGAAAATTACAAACACGAATGCCGCCGCTAAAAAACCGCCAATGTACAAAAACAGGCCACAACTATTTTTTATATTGTAATACAAATCACTGTTTATTAAGTCACAAGAATAAGGATAAGTATAACGAAGTAACTTAAGGTTGTCTCAATAAAATCTCGGGTTGGCGTTCCATACGGCTTACTCCTGCATTTTCCACCATTGCAATTTTGACCGTATCGCTTTTTCCACTCCCGCATTTTCAGTCGCCCCATTTATACCGCGCGACCCATACGGCGTGTTTGTTTATTCACTTGTCTTCGCGTCACACTCGTGGACTGTGTCCAAACGGCTAAAGATATTGTATGTTTTATGATCTTGTAACCCCTTCATTCTAGTTTTCTGACAGCAACATCGTGCATGGCGAAATTCCGACGGGGTGACCATGCACCGACGAAAGCATGTAATTTGAAAACTTGCGATTTTCGACCAGTGTCTGGTTACATACGGAAAGCGACACAAGATTCGCACATAGGCCTAATTAGTACGGAACACTAATAGGAAATTATATGATTATCGAACGATATCACTGCCAGTGATCTTGAGTAACCTTTAATTTACGAATATTTTAGCCAACCGTGTTTAATATAGAAGGAAAATTGCTTTCTTCGCTGAGTTGTTACTTCTCTGAAGTCTTTGACATTAATATTTTGTTAGTGACGTCGATGAGGAAACGCTTAACCCCTTTAATGGGCACATTAAAACCGCAGAGCAACGGACCGTTATACACCAGTACGGTGATTTGTACACTGGCCGTTGATTGGTGGACTGTTACATATGGTACAGTGAGGAGGGCCTGGGTGGGCTGCAGCCCCGCCCAGTCCCATCCTGCCTCTAACAAATGTAGCAGCCCACCAATCAACGGCCAGTGTACCAACTTCATAGTATTCGGTGTTTTATTGTTTTATTGCTCATGCATTTAACGAATACTTTACCAACTTAGGTCCGACCCTTGCTGGTAAAATACCCAACTTATCACGTAACCCTCTGTCGTACTTAACAGGTGATTTTAAGGACTCCTTTGTACTTTATGAAACAACGGCATCTGAAATTATCAACACTGCAAACCGAAAAGCAACAGTGCTTTTCAGAACTATTTGAGCCTTTGGTCATCTGCCTTTGGCCCCCTCCCGGAAGATCTCCCTCCCAAACAACTGTTTTGGGACCATCTTGGGGTGCTTGCCGATCGAGCGTTAGTGGAATCCCAAATGAACTCACCTCTTCAGCAGGCTTCCTTTTTGGCAGCCTCCTCCTCACACAGTGGTGACTGGCTTTTTGCCCTACCGATAGCCTCCTGTGCCTGCGGCTCGATGACGAAGCCGTTCGAGTCGCGGTCGGTATCCGTCTGGGCCTGCCGATATGCGTGCCACATCAGTGTCAGTGTGGAGGACTGGTGGATGAATACGGCATACACAGCTTCGTTTACAAACCAGCTTCTGGTAGAACGGCAAGACACCAGGCCCTTAATGAGCTGGCCGCGTGTGTTTTGTGTCAGCCGGCATTCCAGTTACTAAGGAATCCAATGGCCTATCTAGGTCAGATGGCAAGAGACCTGATGGCCTGTCTCTGTTCCCATGGCAGGAAGGCAAACCGCTTAGTTGGGATGTGACGGTCATCTGCTCACTGGCCAACTCTTACCTGCAGTCTGCAACCACCTCCGCCGGTGCGGTTGCCGAGTTGACTGCAAGGTCGCGAAATACATCGTACTGGAACACCAGTACATCTTCCAGCCCATTGCTGTGGAGTCTGTTAGCCCAATGAACTGCGATGCCCGCAAGTTCCTAGTCGACCTTGGTCGGAGGATTTCTCGCGTATCTGGAGATGACAGGGAAACCACTTTTTTGTTTCAACGCATTTCTGTTTGCTATTTCGGTTTAACTATGTTTTGTTGCATAACAGTTTTGACTTTTGAGTTGGACGACTGCCCGCAGTATTAGCCTTTCCATTCTTACTTAGCTTACCCTCGTTTTTACGAGGGTTTAAAAACAAGAATAATAAATCCGACAATTTCTGACATGGCGCCAAAAGATCACAAGGGCGCGAACTACATTATTGACATTTGACATTAAAACTGCCGTTGCTTCTGACGACAGGAAGTAAAGGTATCTTTGTCGTCAGTGTGCCACATAATTGCTGCGGAACACTAATAGGAAGTCATATGTCTATCAAACGCATAGTCAGCCTGACGGAGGACCTGCGTGGTGGGATTACAGGTACTACTTGGAACTTTGGAATAGTCTACCAGCCACACTGCGACGGCCGGACATGACAACTGGACAGTTCCGAGGACTGCTGAAAACTTACTTGTTCGCTTGAAACTGCGGCGCTTTAGTAACTCTTTGTTTTTAATGCGCCGTGTATAAATTGTCTTGCATACATACATACATACATACATACATACATACATACTTCCTTCCGCAGTGCTCCTGGCGAATATGTTAGCAATTAATGACAAAATAGTTCAAATCATCATCATCATCATAGTAGTAGAATTTCTAGTGTGCGATTTACAAAATAGTCAATGGCGCATTAAACAGTAGTTCATAGAGTAAAAATGAATATAAAATAAAAAAAGATGATCAATGACTAAAAGTTATATTAAAAAGGTGAGTTTGAAGTTTTTTCTTGAAGGAGTTGAGGCTAAGTGTCGCACACAGTGCAGCAGGAAGTTGATTCCAAGCGTGAGGACCAGCGAACGAAAAAGCTCTTTCTCCGAACTTGGTACGGAGTCTGGATTCGATGTAGTTGCTCGTAGCAGCCGAACGGAGTCCTTGACGCAGCGTTGATTGGCGCCGGCTGCAGATAGTACCGTTAGTGTAAGTAGGGCTGTTACCACGGTGTGCTGCGTACATTAGTTTTGTTTATTACCTCCAACAAAGGAGGAGGTAAATGCGTTTGCCCGCGTTTGTCTGGCTGTTCGTTTGTCTGTCTGTTAGCAAGATTACTCAAAAACGCGTAGATGGATTTGGATGAAATTTTACATGTCGACAGATGTCGGGACAGGGACGAACTGGTTAACTTTTGAGCCCGATCCGGATCATAGTCCGGATCCAGGAACAGGATTTACACCGGATTTTTGAATTTTAGCGAGATATCTGAAGAAGTCATGGACGGATTTCGATGAAATTTTATGGGTCGATAGCTGTGGGGGTCTACACGATTTGGTTACGTTTTGAACCGGACCCGGATCAGAGTCCAGATCCTGGATCCGGACATGTATTCAAATTGCGAGGTGGATAGCACTAAAACTAATGGACGGATTTTAATGAAATTTCATGAATGAATAGCCTATGAATCACGGAAAACTGTGTTTAATTTCGGGAGCGATACGGAATGCGGTATCCGTATCCGGATATTACCCATATTATTGACTACGGCGGATTTTGACGAAATTTGGTGCAGAGATGGCGCCTGCGACAGGGAAGAGCGGAGTAAGTTGTAGAAGCTCAAGGTCAAAGGTCAAGGTCAAGCAGAAATGTCTTCGTAGTTAAGATAATCGCCTCATAGCTGGACAACACAACAACACGCAGAGACCACACACTGACAGTATACCCCTCGCGGGGTTGAGGTATAATATATAACCGTTTACGCTATTACGACAATTATGTCGTAAATAATGATCAGTGCATGGGAAGGAATGAGCCTGATGTTTACACTGTTGTTTCCAGTCTTCATAAATCGTTTTGTGTGACCTTCTTACAGCGATGTAGCTTGTGAACTGATTTACAGGCACAGTGCCATTCTGTTGCTAACTTGCTACTGATGCAACGTGGTCGATGAACATATGGCATTTTCTACGGCAAAGCGGTTATCGTTACTGCTGACGTCATTGTTGTTCACCGCCGGTAGACCTAAAATAAACATCGCCGACTATTGAGATTATGTGCCTTACGGCATTTCCGTTTATTTGTAACATTGGACTGCACTGCAGATCGATCGTTTACGTTGCTGTCGCGTTAGCCTATATATTTAAAAAAAAATCTTTTCTGCTATTATTGCTAGTTTCTTTTTCATGGCGCTACAGTGAACAAAGATGCGGCTGAGCCATTCGACTGCAGGTGGACCGTAGCAAGTAGTAAATGTAACTATATTAACGACATGTCATTCAAATCACTTTGAATTATCTTTAGGATCGTTCTATGTTGTTCGCAGATAACTGCGTCGCTAGCCCATACTGCGACTGGCATCAACAAGCGTCTAAGTGTACGTTATGCAGCCCTCCCAGTAGGGGGCTGCATTACGCTTTGCACTCTGTCCGTCCATCCGTCCATCTGTCCGTCCCCACCCGGCTTGTTACTCAAAAACGAAAGGTCGCAGAAAGTTCAAATTCGGTGAAGATATTTCCTTGTGACACACAAATATAACTGACAGCGCATTTTTCATGGCGTAGGTCAAAGGTCAAGATCACAACGTCATAGGCCTGCCAGTCTGTTACTGAAAGAATATTTTGCACTGTCCAGCCTAACACCTTTTTTATGCAACTTTAATAGATAGATTTTGAAAGAAATGGTGTTAAATATGGTGTTAAATTGCACTCGTAACTGACCCGTATCGTAAGTGTAGGCCTGTAGGCCTATACATTCCACATGTAATGAGCTGTTGACTCGACGATCGTGAGCAGATACGACAAAGACGCACTGCGCTACGTTAAGCCCAATGCACAGCGGGAAACTGAACTGAACTGAACTCAACTGAACTGTTCAGTTCAGTTCAGTTTCCCACTGTGCATTAAACCGGCGACGACCTGCGACGACTGGCGACGGCCGTCGCCGGTTTGTCGACGGCCGTCGCCGGTTCTTGACTGTTAAGAACCTGCGACGGCCGTCTCCGGACGTCGCAGCTCGTCGCCGGTTTAGTGCACAGCGGAAAACTGAACTGAACTCAACTGAACTGAATTGAACGATCCAGTTCAGTTCAGTTCAGTCCAGTCGAGTTCAGTTCAGTTTTCCGCTGTGCATTTGGCTTTACTTGTCGAATGAGTCGGTCAGCCTTTCTACTGCGCTTAGCTCGCGTTCTTGTTCTAGGCATATTGTCGTTGAAGAGCACAGGCAATGGATGGTAGCTCAAACTCCAACTAGGCCTACTCTAGGAATTATATACTCACATCAAAGCGCTTTGAAATATGTCGACAGTTGTTGCGTTCTTTTACTCTCTGCGTACGACGTTTCGAGTCTCAGTGACCACTTATAAATGTTGACGCTAAATAGAGGTACATTTTTTGTGGCCGACATGATTATTCCTTTTGGCCGATATGGTCTTTCCGTGTGGCCGATGTTGTTGCGGCCGATATGGTCTGTGGCCGATATGGTACAGACCCTACCAACACGGAGTCATAAAAACTTCCGTCATGAAATGCGCCGAAACTAAAGAAAGAATGACCATACAGTTAATAAACTTGGTAGAACTGTGTAACTTAGGACATTATGTTTCATTCGTGGTGCAATTTTAGGATCGAAAATGTAAGAGTCAAGGCTGCCAGACCTCATACAACTCACGTACTGAATCTCACAATTGTGGAGTGTACGTCTGCTATCACAGACGTGTGTTATGTCGAAACGGCTCAACATGTTATCGAACTGGAACTGGGTCACTCTGATCTACAGATGAGATATCAAGTCAACGTCATCAACATCATTAGGTGGCACTCGGGTGGTGACTCCACAACTCTGATCTTGATTGGTAAACGATCCTGAGCATGGTACCGTAATGAGTCGAGTCCAGTGTTGTGTAATCGGGAATCGAGACACACCATCATCAAATAGAGCCTCTATTTGAGTGCCGTCGTAGAGGTTGGATGTGAAAAATCGCGATTTTTTCACAACTGTGTAGTGACATGTTAGAAACGGGATATATGAATAAGAATAAATCGTATTTGGCGTCGTGCTCTATCAGTGCAGAAACGTGATGCATCTTTTCATCTAAATCACGGTCGCCGAAGTCGATAGGAAACGCTTGGAAACCTGCTGTCCGTAAGACTGCTGAACATAACATGGAAGAGCAAAGGCAAAAGTGAAACTAAAGAAAACACAGGACAAGACAGACACGTTGGAAGCTACATCAAGAAAGATGACTGCGTTGGTTTAGTGGTATGCAACGCGGGGAAGGCTACAGAAAATCGAAACAGGGATCCGGAGCACTGTGATGGTTAAAGCCAAGGTTGTGTAATCGGAAATCGAGTTTGACGACCGTCAAACAGAGCCTCTATTTGACCGCTGTCATGGAGGTGGGGTGTGAAAAATCGTGATTTTCCGCCACGATATAGCGACTTGAATTTCGCTGTTAAGAGAAATAGAGGTCGATGATCGATCACGCGTCTGTTGGCGAGATACAGTCTGGACAGATATTGAACCTGCGACAAGACACCGGAAGACGTCTGTCTCAAGGCAGTGGACAAAGAGGACTGGAAGAAACGGACTGCCAAATGTGCAAGTCACAGAGTCACAGAATGGACTAAGGTCTAAAGTATGGATAGAACACCAACAGGAAGTGATTTGTGAAGAACCGCTACCTTGAGTGATCTTCGAGGGTCAATGAGAATAATAATAATAACTATAATAATAACTCGTTCACACTCATTATCCCACCCGCTGAACAATCAACCTTGGGCGACGTAACGGGCGTGGAACAGTTTGCCTTCATCCGTTCGGACTGCCTCCACTCATCACCTTCCAGAGACAGCTGGAGACGTTTCAACACATACCGAGCTTCTATAAACACTGAGTCGTCCACCGGCGTCTGAGCGCTTGTTAGTTTATTGCTGCTTAGCAGCTGGTCTACGTCTACTTAAGAATGCTGGCGTGACTGCAGATATGACGTAAAGTGATGTAAAAAGCCACTCTTCGTCTCCGCTGCCGTACTGTGTGTGGTCACGTGGTAGTGATGAGTGGCTCGGCCGTCTCAGTACTTGTCAACGAGTAGGAGAGTTATTGCCATCATTTGGCGCAGTTCTACGAGCTTCAGACACATACATACACCGATATGCGTTATAGGCCTACCTCTCGACCGTACATGATGTCTCCACGTATGCATGTGTATTATCATTTACCTCCGACAACGGAGGAGGTAAATGCGATTGCCGGCGTTTGTCTGTCTGTCTGTCTGACTGTTATCAAGATTACTCAAAAACGCGTGGATGGAATTGGATGAAAAGTTGCGTGTCGACAGATGTTAGGACATGGAGGAACTGATTAACTTTTGAGCCCGATCCGGATCATAGTCCTGATGCCGGAACCGGATTACTTTCTCCGATATCGTATGCACTGCAACGCGCGGAATTTTATTACGTCGGGAAAATCCGACGTACAGGTATTGAACATGGTTATTCGCCGCTAGTGGCAGCAGCGATGCGTGGTTTTGAGGCGTCGAAAGCCCGTTGACGGAGGTAAATGCGCTCTACCGAGTGCTGTTCTAGTTTATGTATTGTACGTTTATGTTTATTGAGGCATTATACACTGTGAGTCAAAAAAACTGGATCTTTTTTCATTTTAGCATGACTTTGGTAAATACTGTCCGATTTTATTAATTCTTTCACTGTTGCAGACATAAATTGACCGCGACAAAGTATACCATAAAATCTACCACCATACCTCAAATGTGCTAGTGCACTACCTTGTAAAACGAACAAGAATCTATTGGCCAACGTTGATGGCATGATTTCTTAGATGTAACAGTCGCACATGACACATTGAATGTAACTGGACAAAATCAACATCGTCAGTTCATAAACTGTACTCGAAGTGTCCTCCTTTAGCACGGACACACGTTTGAAGTCTTTCTCGCCACTGGTCGATAGCCTCGTCAACAAGAACTTAGCTATCGCAAACAGATCGCGCGTCAGCTGCGAACACAATACGTTGAGGGCATCTATGATAACCCCGTGACCTTGACATCTAGGCTAAGGGTCACTCAAGGTCACTGGAAATGGAACCATTGGATAGATCATACACGACTTACTATTAGTCGAGTTATTGGACGTTGAATATTATCGTGACCGTGAAATGTGGGTCAGAGGTCACTCAAGGTCATTGAAAATGGTACCTTTTTTTCCTGTTCGCCTTCTGTAGTAACTATGGCCGTATCTCTAGCCATTTCAGAGACAGTCAGCGTCAAAGAATGATCTGATTTTGAAATCTGGGTTTGGGGTCGTTCAAGGTCATTTAAAATGGCGCGCTTCGATAGACCACGTATGACTTTCTATTAGTCCGCCATTGTAACCATAGCTCTGTCTTGTACCGTTTTCGAGTTATTTGACGTTGAATAATATCGTGACCTTGAAATCTGGGTTAGAGATCGCTCAAGATCATTGAAACTGGTGCCATTCAAAAGCTTGGGTGCGGTTTCCTATTCGCCTTCCATAGTAACTATGGCTGTATCTGTAGCCGTTTGTGTCTGTGAGATATTCAGTGTCAAAGAATGGCGTGACCTTGAAAACCAGCTTAGGGGTCGTTCAAAATGGCGCTGTTCGATAGACCATATGCGACTTTCCATTGGTCGCTTATTGTAAATATAGCTCTATCTTGTACCATGTTCGAGTTATTTGACGTTGAATAATATCGTGGCCTTGAAATCTGGGTTAGAGGTCACTCAAGGTCACTGAAACTGGTGCCATTCAAAAGCTTGGGTGCGGTTTTCTATTTGCCTTCTATAGTAACTATGGCCGCATCTGTAGCTGTTTGTGAGATATTTAGCGTCGAAAAGTGGTGTGACCTTGAAAACAGCGTTAGCGTTCGTTCAAGGTCATTGGAAATGGCACCATTTGATAGATCGCGTACGAGTTCCTATTCACCTTCCATAGTAACTATGGCGCTATCTTGTATCGTCTGCGAGATTGAAAAGTAGTATGGTCGCCCACCTTCCATTGTAGGCCTACGCGTATGTAAAAACGGTTTTGCCGTGAATTGAGTCAAAGGATCATCACTAAATGATGACGTCACGGGAAGACAGCCAATGAGGAGATTCTACTTGGTAATGGAAGAACTTTGAACGAATCAATTAGAAGTCCTGTTGATAAAACTACGTTATATATAGTAGTCGCAGACGAGTTTGAAGTCTGTGGGACTTATAACAAGAAGTAAATGAACCTAGAGTAGTTTGCTATGGTTTTATTATTGTATAAATTCTATGTAACGTTCAAATGTCAGATAGCAGTGAAAATGAAATTGTTGTGTATAAATACTTGTCTTTATGTGCATATAATGTGAATAGCATAATAAATATTCTTATTCTCTTGCTTTAACTCTTGCATTCAATTTAGGTTCTCATTCGTTAAATCTAGCATTCACACAACATGATAATCTTTGAGGCTGATTCCGTCGTTAGGAAGGGTCTCCAACCTGGTGGAACCCCCTTCCTTACATGTCTGTCCGTCCGTCTGTCCCGTGACTGTGTCCTTTACTGAAAGTGCCGACACCCCATTATGCCGATATACCGTTTAACAGACGTCAGGCCGGCGCAGCAACATGTTTGCCGTGTTAGCCTGTGTACGTTTTTAGGGAGGACCGCTGTCGTCACCGCCGTCGATCAGGTCGACACACTTGTTTTATTTATTTTTTGTGAGTAGGACCGTTCAGGAAATGACGTAAAGTATGACGTAAAACTCTGGTCATCTTTGTGAATAAAGATTGTGGTGTGTTGTAGTGGCGCCAGTGCCGTTGCCATTGACAACAAGATTGAGCAGGCAATGGTGAGTGTTTTTAATATAAAACTGCAGAGAAACGAACCATTATACAACAATACGGTGATTGGTATACTGGCCGTTGATGGGTGGGCTGTTACATTAGGTACAGCGAGGAGGAGCCTGGGCGGGCTGCGGCCCCGCCCAGTTCCCTCCTCAATGTACCAAATGTAACAGCCCACCCATCAACGGCCAGTGTACCAACGTAATATTATTCGATGTGGCACTATAATTGCCTCTGAACTCTAAAGGGTTAATTCGTCTAATCGTAGTTGCAAGTGTTAGATATATTGTCATTCATCGCTTATTTTTAACTAGGCCTACATTTTACTTTTCTATTGTTAAATCTCACGGCTGTAATTACCAATTGAAATTCGGGATAGGCCTCTGACAAGCTTTATGAGCTTTTGCCTGTTCCTGATGTATCTGCGTTTTTATATTTGTAATTAGCTGTTATATTGCGTACTTTTTTGTGATACAATAAATGTCTGTGATGATGATGATGATGATGATGATAAGATGCTGTAATTAGCCGTCGACAACAACGGACGAGCAACGTGCTCAGAGCGATTGATGAGTCCAGTCTATCTTCCTCTCTGTGTAACTCGACGCAGAATTACATCGATTTTTCTGATTGATAAGCGGATTGGCTTCACACGTGGTCCGTTGCTAGGCTACAGCAGATATAGACTGTAGGGTCTATATAATCTCTGGGCTACAGTGGCCAGATGCGCAATGTTTTCTACCGGTCCATTCGTCCCGTCATTCCGTTCGTTCGTCTGTCACCAAAATTATGAACACGATATTTTGAAAATAAATGAACCAGTTTTGATGCAAATTGGCACCACTGGTCCGCGGGGCAAGGGCATAAAACGGTCAACTTTGGAGGTCACGAGGTCAAAGATCAAGGTCACGCGGTGCCGAAGTTAGAATTGGATTGGAGACATCATAAGGCATCATTCTCGACCTTTTCGGTCGAGTAGGTTTTCTAGTTTGCTTCTAAAGGTCGAGGTTATCTGGTTATTGGGCGCAAACGCAGTTGAAATAATTAAATTTGTAATGTACAGTAATTATTTTAAAAACAAGTACTGCCCATCAGTGGAGTACCCTACTGGCAGAGTTGGTCATGGGTTGGGTTGGGTTGGGTTGGGTCAGAGTTTTTTTTTAATTTTTGGTGGGATTGGGTGGAGACTTGACTGCGTGATATTTTTAACGTCATAAAATACTCTACTGTCTGCTAATGAGTACTGCAGCTGAATAATAACTGTCATTGACTGTGAACTTGTCTGTGACGTGTAACAGATGTTGTATAAAGTTTTCGGTATAACCTAATATGCCATACCAAGTGTCGATGATGGGTTGGGTTGGGTCGGGTGGAGACTTTTGTGGGTTGGGTTGGGTTGGGTCCAGAAATTTTGGGTTGGGTTGGGTGTTGAAAAAGTGACCCATGACCAACTCTGCCTACTGGGTCTACTGTCTACACTACAGCAGTCAGCTGTGACCAAAAACCGTGAAGTCACACACATGCGTTCTCTGGCGTCGATCGGCCGGCGTAGTCGTGTTCACGTTTTAAGGAGACCAAGTTCCACGCGGGACAACAACAACAACAACAACAACATTTATTCGTCAATGTGCAGAATAGAAAAACACAAAAACACATTATAGTAAAGAAGCACAATGACCGGTTGCCAGAGAGCAAAGACTGCTCATTTCAACTATCTACGCTGTTTACTGTCAGTAGTAATTAACAATGACTAACCAAACTCACAAAAGAAAAAAAAGCGGAACATACAAATCAGTTAAGAGAAAGGGAAGACAAAGAAAAAATGTATAATTATACGTGCACAAATACATCAAAATTTTCCGTGGCTACGATATTGGTCACGTACCCCAGGCCACGCCCACTTAGGGGTCAATTTGTGGTCCGGGGCAAGAACTGCGCTGCCCACAGCCTATGTGCGTACCAAATTTGAAGGGCGTAGCTTTATCCGTTTGCGAAATATTGGCACATTTCGCTGCGCTGCACCAGTTGACCCCGTGACCTTGACTTTTGACCTTTTGACCTTGAAGTCGGTGTGGGAGTCGCCTGTGACCTGGGATACCCCTGTGCAAAGTTTCGTATTCCTAGGCCTTTTGGTTTTCGAGTTAGAGCCGATGTACGCGACATCAGACAGACAGACAGACGGACAGACGGACAGACAGACGGACGGACGACGGACGCCGATCATCGCTTAATGCCCCCGCCCCCCCCGTACGGGGCGGGGGCATAATAATAATAATAATATTATTTATAAGCACCGCAGCCTTAAGTAAAATCAAACTCGCTGCAAAGTTGCGAAATGAACTTTCATCCGTGCTCAGCAGTTGGCTGAACAGTGTGGAATATAATGCTCCACGAACTGGTCGTTGTTCCAGGCTGCTCGATGTCGCTTCTGTGTGTAAACGTGCATTGCACCGCTACCATGCAGCGACTGTACGATGCGCGAGTGAGTGACCTTGAGCGACCTTTGAAGGTCATTTCAGGTACTGTAAACGGTGCAGTTGTCTGTATCTCAAAAATACAGTGTCAGGTTCGAGTTTCTCATTCGTGAATGATGACGAGTTGTATGTAAATATTTACACTATTTACATTTATTTACAGCAATAGATAACAAAAGATAATGCAAAACACGTTTCGACAGCACGTGCCACACGTCCTTCTCGACTCAACGTCCTCCGCCGACTGACTGTCCAATTGACCTCCAGACGACCGATCAGTAGTCACTCGCCTACACAACTGTTATAAACACCGGTCACATGACCCCCCCCCTGGCCGACAGTTCTCCCCAGTTCAGCTTCCAACGTCTATGGAACACCATCCGTTAAATTTCACTGGAGCAGTAAGCCGTGACATACAGCATGTAGGAAGTTAGTGGCGCGGTGGCTTAGTGGTAGGGCGTCGGACGTGCGATCTAGTAGTCGCGGGTTCGAGTCCCGGCCGCGACGCTGCTGCGCAACAACCTTAGGCAAGTTGTTCACACCCTACTGCCTCTGTAACCAAGCAGTATAATTTGGTACCAGCGAAAGCTGGGAAGTAAACAGGCATATCGCGTGGTGCACCAACCCGTATCA
>Ga0209149_1000935_pt1 | contig 13628 bp, 10 predicted proteins | sample WorMetTyACAVOLI2_FD_187423 | JGI IMG/M metagenome (GOLD analysis project Ga0209149, IMG submission 187423) | Marine gutless worms symbiont microbial communities from Max Planck institute for Marine Microbiology, Germany - Olavius algarvensis... ... | reverse complement strand
TAGACAAATTTCTGAAACTTTTGACCTAATACACGCCTTCATAAAAGAACAGATTAAGGTGACGTAATTGTCAGAAGACTGCTAGGGCACCTTACAGACACGAAAAACCGAAAAGACGTGTGTTACGGCATCAACAAGTAGCCTTTCTATCATTGGTCATTCCAAAGTTATCTGATTCAAATACAGTCCGTTTTTTGGCCCACCCCGTAGAATAGGCCAAATCCTTTAACTGGCTGGATGGTGTAAAAGGCGTCCTGAACCAGGGTTAGTTTGGTTTCGTCTGGTTAGTTTGGTTTCGTCTGGTTTAGTTGTTTAGGTTTTTTGTGTTGTGTATTATTTCAGTTAGCCTAGTTTGTCTGGACTGCTTTGCCAAGTAATTGGCTAGCCAGGCTGTATCCAATGATGCATATTGTCAAGGAGTACGTCTCCACAAAGACCGGTTGCATGAGGGTCCGTTAACCTTTAAACAAAGCAGTTCATATGAACTATTTTGATGTTTTCATTATAGTTTTAGTTACTGTTATTTTTTAGTTGTTTATCTTCATCATGATCATCTTGTCACAACTTTCGAGCTCTCTCACATTTTAGCTAATACCTTAAACAACATATTTTTACTTCCTGTCTGAAATTAATATCTTCAACGTACTTTTACTTTTCGCATGGCATGATATAGCCTTTTTGTGCTGAAAGTGCCATTAAACACCAACCAACCAACGTTTCTGCCATGTTACGCTGTCATGTACATCATTGTATTATGACTGCCTTGATGTGTATTAATGCTGCAGTCACTAGCAAAGTCACGTGCCCGAGGTAAAGTAGTCACATATCGTGTGAATACCACGTGTCATACGTACTCTGATGAAGAAGAATTTACTGCTAGAAATGGAACGACGACATCTCTACAGCTGGATCTACCAGTCAATTCAAGTTGTAGAGTTCATCTTGATGCAGGAACAGTGCGTGGATTTAATAACAGTTTGCATCCAGCATCAGTAATGATACCTTCTCATTATGATGGTGAGTAATTATGTCAACATTTTCTGCTTTACTAAAAGTTTTTATTTATGTACTTTTTCAACAACAAGGTCGTCTTGTCTTTAGGCAGTTGCTACTGCTTCATCTTCACTACAGCTGGGTTCTGTAATATGTAGATGAATACACTACAACAATAGGCAGAAAAACTGGGCCATGCCTACCCTCAGTGAGCCCTCTTGCAGCCACGGTGCCTTGTGGCAACATCTAGCTGCATGCCAAATTTGAACTTCCTACATCAGTTTATTTTGGAGATAGCATGTGGGGCCCAGATACCAGGTTATGGGTCAGCCTAGGGGATTGAGAAAGGCACCGTTAATTTCTGGGTAGGGTTTTCTATTCTTGTTCAGTAGTAACTATGGGCCTATGATGCACTGTTAGCCACAATTCATAAACGTGACCAGCCAACCAATTACGTCAGTCACAATATAATGTGTCTTTCGCTATGTGAGTAACGTGCATACAAAGGGGGTGAGCATGTGAGAGACCCAGACCACGCTCCCTTGTGGCAGTTTATCTTTTGTTGGCTAATACTTGCCGTGATCCACCTACGTACCAAATTTAAAGTGCCTAGCTTTATCCATTTCAGAGATAGCAGGTGGTCACAAGGGTTCCCAAAAGTGGGGACCCAGATTCCAGGTTATGGGTCACTTTATGGGATTGAAAAAGGTGTCATTGAATTTCTGGGGTAGGGTTTCCTCTTTGTGTTCAGTAGTGACTATAGGCCTCTGATGCACCATTTAGCCACTGTTACGAACGTGACCAACCAACACTGTTACATTGCTTTTCTGACTGTACTGACTGAGGCACATAAGAATGAATTTTATATGCACTTTTTCTTTCTTTCTTTCTGTTTAATTGACATGTTTTCTATGTCAGCACAGGTTACGTTGGGTCCACAAAGGCAAATGTTTGGGGATAGTTGGGGTGGGATTTGGGGGGTGAACGTTTCTGCTGTTCTCTTGTCGAGTTACAAAGTGCGTTATAGAACATGCACCTGCAGATGTACAGCATTTTATAGGAATGAATGATTTATTTATATGCTGTCATGTGGTGTCATGTCGTCATATATAGAGCCAGAACATGTCAAGAACTTCACTGCAGTCACTGTCAGTGAGACCCGCATGCAGCTGATGTGGCTTTCTGATGACCGAGCAAAGCAATACACTGTGTTCTGGCGTCACCGTCAGAAGGTTTGTATATGAGTTGGACTTATCAACTAGTGCAACTGTGTAGATTTTTAACATACTTTGTTTTGGGATGTCCCACAATGTTCAATTACGTTTTTAAGTAACACATTGGTTCCATGCACCTGGACTGCAACTGGACAGCGAAGTTTCGCAGTCAATGGACCGGCCACAAGGAACCATCTACCATTAGCGCTACAGTCGCAGGACCTGTTGGAGGGCACCTTCAAGCAGGCACTGAAGACGCACCAGTTCTCAACCACCTGGCTTCATTGAGACGTCTTCATGATTCTGGCGCTACATATCCAGACTTACTTTACTTACACGCAATCACGCATGTAACTGTTTTTACAGCCATTTACCAGGTTTATTACCACCAGTTGTTTGCCTGTTGAAGGGCTTGAAGTGGTTTTTACAGGCTGGATGCCATTCCTCATGTTCACCCAATACTGGCCATGCTCTGAAAGCAAAAAAATTTAAGGCTGAATTAAATAAAATTTGTTTTGTTAAGACATCAGAGAGAAACTATACAAGACTTATTGCCATTTATTCGGTAAACATACAACTCATTACTGTATCAAATATTTTGCATTAATGTGCACACTGCCTGTGCCTATACAGTATGATGAATGTAATAAATGGTGGAATGTCTGGTATTGGGATTCAACATGGCATGGTGGTGCACTGGTTGGTCATCAAACTCGTGACTGAGAGGTTATGTGTTCCACTTGTGATCAGAGTACTGCTATAGTCCTGAGTCCTGTCACCAAGCAGTGATGCTGGTATAAAAAAAACACAAAAGTAACGCCTGGACGTAACCTCACATAAAATGGAGATGAACGTTGCACCCTTATCTTGCAGAGCTGAGAGACTGATTCATCATCATCATCAATGTCACGTAGCCAGCAGGGGCCATTGCATTGCTCTAGCAGCGTGGCCATGGCGGATGGCACACCTCCAGAGATTCACTAGTGAACTGCTCGAGTCCCATCGAATCTGGTCTGTCCATTGGGCGTGGGGTCGACCAGGGCGTTGTCTCCAGTTGGGACCAGGAAGACGACCAACCGACAAATCAGTGTGCCTGCAGAGCACCATGTGTGCAGGAAGATCACTCTCAAGGACTGTGATTCTGACTGGGTATTTCACCTTTTTATTTGGAGCATCTACCATTAGTACAAAATACATAAGATTTGACTTCGTAGTGTGTTGTCCAGTTCCTGTACACCATGGAATCTATTTATTATACACTGTTGTTTCACTGTGTGTGGCAGGAAATGGTGGACTGGCAGCTGGTGCCTGGTAATGTGTCACAGTACGACATTGTGCTGCCACATGGTGATGATTATAAGTTTGGAATTGCTCTTCAGTCTCATCAGGGCTGGGGCAGTGGAATTCTGTGGTCCAAATGTGTGTTTCATGCTAATTCCAGTGAGTAAACATAGTCGGTATTTCGGTGGAATATGCGTTGTGTGAAAACTTCTCATCAGATATTCTGATAATAATGTCAATACTGTCTTGAGTTGTTATTGATGAGAATATTTCTTGTTGTTCTAGCCAGATATATTGCAGGGGTTTATGTACATCAGTAATGGGGACACAGCTAGCCAAACAGTGCATTGTTCATCTTCTGTGATTGAACAGAAACAGTGAAATCAAAGTCAGTGTGTTGAAAGTGAGAAACAATTAATCAGTCAATCAGGGATTTTTATTGTGACCTAAGTAAAGATTAACTGCAAGGTCCACTAACAGCAGTTAGTCAGTTACGATAGTTGTATGTCCTAATATGACAACTTGCAAATCTTCACTGATCTTGATAATTTCTGCACCATGCAGTACCAAAATGACTCACTTCATTGAGTGTTAAGTGCACTACCATGCAAATTCACATAGCAACATTTTTCACAGGAGTGCTGAAACTTTTTTTATAAAAGCATTAAAATACATTCAAATGCCAGATGTAAAACTTTCACGAGAAGTTTATAGGCCTAGGTGATGTTCAGAATGTCTGATGTTAAGAATGTCCACCTCCAGCATTGACAATGATCAGTGGCATTATTTACAGATTAGAATTTTATCTTTTTTGTTACCGTTTTTGTTTGCAAAAGTTGTCAGCCATCTATGTTTTGGTGACGTAATTATTAAGATGCTGTTAAAATAATAATGACTGCATTTTGTGACAAATTCATTTCCATTTATGGCTATGTAAAAATTATTAAAATGGTTAAGATTTGCCAAAGTCATTGACAATTTTACTGCCACATTTTTATGGACCACAACAGCTTATTGTGTTTCTAATCAAATGTAGCTCGCTTTTGTTGAAGTCATTATTATCTCTCTCTCTCTAGTCGGCCTTCCTCCTCCGAGGGTTGGCGACAGCAGCTGGCCATTCCCGTGTCTTCTTCCTCTATAGCTGTCTGTCCACTGACATCTTCTTTAGCTGAATGTACTTGTACCCCGTCTAATCTTACATGTCGTTGAGCCATTGTCTTCTTGGTTTGCCTTGATAACGTGTTCCTTCCATACTTCCTTCTAGGACAGTCAGTGCTACCTTTCGGCACTTCCCCTTGCAACATGACCAAAGTACTGTAGCTTTAACTTGACCACTTAGGCCATGAGTTCTCTTTCCACATGAAGTTCTTCAAGGATAGACTTGTTTGTCCTGTGCTCCCGCCATGAAACTCCCAGCATTTTTCGCCAACACCAGATTTCCAAGGCTGTATTATTATACTATTACCTTATAATGGACATTATGCTTCAGTATTGGTCAGTTTTAGCGAAGCATGAAGTATAAAAAAACTGTAAAAGAAACTTATCAAGTGCTGTGTATGTAGTCTGAAACCAGGTCGCTGCATGAAGGCTCGAGCTTATTGTCTCTCAGCCCTTGTTAAGGCCAATATAGTTGTTTAGTCTGTGGTTCTCTAACTGTTCAAAGGGAGATTTACTGTGATATATTTGAATAAAGGAGGGCCATACTCCGAAGGAGCATAGGCGGGGTGCTCATCTCCCTTTCATAGGTCATTGTGCCTGTAGGTGGATAAACCACTATTGTCTGTGCTGCATGGCCAGTGCGACACCAGACCTATAGTTACCTTCCCATTCTAAGCTGGTACTCATCGTGCCTAACCACAGAGGGATGGACAGGCTGAGTTGACCTGGGTGGCTGGTTACATACCGAGATAGTTTACCCGCCCGAAGACGGTCACCCATCTAGGCACTAACCGGGCCCAGCATAGAGTAACTACGTTGATCGAGACCAACGCGTTACCACTAAGCTAAACTGCCAACCATATATTTGTATGTATTTTGTTTATTGGGTATACTGTATTATATGTTGAATTACACTAGGAATTAAGTGCAGTTGCAATTTCGTGTTGTTCGTGGTAGCTACGAGACCAACACAGATCCATCGCATCATTAGTAACTCGTCATCGTCGGCAGTGATTCATTTGGAACGTCAGAGTTGTTTGAGAAACGATGCCTACGTGTATGCATACAGAGTCAACTGTTGCATAGGCAGCAGATGTGTTGGTAAATAGCAGTCAAGGATGTGTTCTTTTATAGTTAGAGAATGTAGACATTGTGGCATTATGCCATGCACTAGCATGTATCATTGAACTGGTTTGTAATTCACAGTTATTGAATCTTTTGACGCGTGACAGTTTCTTGAGTTAAATAAGATTAATGTGATCATGGAACTGTTATGCTTCAAGTTTACACTGTCACTGTTAATGACTTCACTGACATAGGATTTATTAGTGGATTTATTGGATTTATTATTGGATTTATCAATGGATACACAGTCGTAATGGCCAATCTTTCAAATATTCTGTACTTCTATGTATACGGTTTTGTAACACAATTGTATATATGTTGAATGCACCTATGATTTGCTTGTGACATATGATACTATCATTGCTATATGTGTATAAATTCGTTTTGATTGGTTGGTTGATCATTATCAACTCTAAATAGTGTACTCAAACCATGTTGGCTTTTTATTTAACTTTTTCTACTGTTTCAAGATAATAAATTTAATTATAATTCAACTCGTTGTTATGGTCGATATGTGTATAACTACTGATTCAGTGGAATGTTTTTTGCATTATTTTAGTGAAACTGGTTAACTCATCAGAAAGAATTATTCGAATGGATGGTCTTAGAGCTGGAAATCATTATGAAGTCCGTGTACAAAGTATTTCTCTGTCTGGCATGGCGGACAGTGAACCAGTGTCATTTGAGACACAACCAAAACCTGGTGATCCGCAAAACGTGCCAACAGCTGTTGTTGCAGTTATATGTGCATTATGTGCATCATTTGCCTTAGTGTTGGCCATAGCACTTGTTATCTACAGGTAAGTCATGACTGGCAGATTTGCTCGTTTTATTCATGATAGTGAAACCACATTTAAAAGTTACTGGCTAATGTGGCTATAGCCCCTTAGGAATTAGTTAAAGAATTGACTTTATTGAATTGAAGTAAAGTTTATCAACTCTATACATTAATTATTGATAAAGTGATAATGCGTTACTGACCGGTGGACATGTAAGTAGGTAAGTAAATGATTCGGGAAACATTGCTGACGTATATTTATTGAGAAGTAACAATATTGAGTTTGTTCAGTCTTTGACTATGGATAGTGAAACTGGTTTGCATACCGGGTGGCTCATAAAAACGTCCCCAACTTTGCAATGATGTTGTATTGCTCAACAATAGAATCAAGCAAGAGGATATAACGTCCTTAAAGAGCAGTCGTAGGTGAACAGTATGAGAAATTATGACATTATACGCTTTTAACTGTGAAATATGCAAAAGAGTATTGGGTGTCCAAAATGTTCAAAATAACCAATAAGTTCAACACGTCTCACTGTATGAGATCGATATCCAGTCACAGCGATTAGTGAAAACGTGCTCAATCGTGCAGCCATTCTGCTTTCTAACCGCATACAGTTGTTTTTTTCATTGTGCAATGGATTTTTGAACTGTCTCAATGGTGACCTCCTTCCATTTGTTTTTGACTGCCTCTTTGAGGTCCTGTAGATTTGCAAACGGAAGTCGTCTGCCTTTGTACACCAAATCCTGCAGGGTATCTCAAATGCAGTAATCTGAAGTCTTCTTCATCTCGTATGTGTGTCATTAACCATAATTGGTCAGCCACGACACAGCGTCTTCATCCGCAGAGTGTAGCCGAGATAAGCTGCCATTCAGTTTTGTCAGGGGACAGGATTCGACAATGTGAAACATCGTCTGGGTCTCGCCACAAGGACACAGATCAGTGTCTGTAAGTCGCCAGTTCCTTCTGCAGGCACCGCAGTGTCCCTGTTCCGTGCGAAAACGGTTCAGCAGAGACCACTGTTGCCGAGGGAGGTCGAAACCTGGTTGCCGGATTGTGGGGTCACACACTAGGTGAGTATTGACCACCTGAGCTGACTTCCAGTTATGCCTCCAGCAACTTTTGATGTCAACTGGTTGCAAATCTAGCCAGTAATCTGAAGTAAGTAAAGTAAACGCGGGCATTTGTATAGCGAACGTGTCTTTAATGTGCTACTGCTTCTTGTAAATCAGCACTGATCTCTGTTAGCCAGCCACCAGCAGGCATTCAGCGAACCACGTGCATGGGCTGGTGTGTCACGTGATATGCTTGTTTACTTCCCCAGCTGTCGTCAGGCACTCATTCCAGCCTGCAGAGAGGGCAGGCCAGGGTGCCTGGTTCCACGCCGAGGTGGTTTACCCGTCCAAAGACGGTCACCCACTTAGGCACTAACTGGGCCTAGTATAGAGTAACTATGTTCATCAGCTGGAATGTGTAGTGTTACCACCACACTAAAATGGCAACTCCAGGTGAAAAGATTAAAATCTGGAGAATATGATGCCCATTCATCAGCAGATATGATGTCTGGAGTAATCTGTCGTAGAAACCGTTGTGTCACTTTTTTGCGCAGTGTGACAGAACACTATCTCGCCGGAATTCAAAGTGGATTGCCAGATAAAGTCGACGACATTCAGGCAGTAAGGAAGTCTTCAACAGATTAGTGTAACAGTTCTGGTCAACTTTTGTTTTCTGCGGAGCAGTGAAAAAGACATAAGTTTTTCCACTCCAAGAATCTACAATGCTTGCCATCAGCTTTTTCAAGAATCTGGATCTCGTGGGTACAGCCGCTCTGGTGAAATGTCAGTTTTTTCATAAATTGATTTTAGGAGTACTTTCTTCATCCAGTAATGACGTCTTGATTGACGTCATCGGTGTGACAAGTAAGTATAGTGCAGACAGTGTTCTATCCAATCGCCAAAGCAACTTTGCCTAGGCTTACTACATGTGTCTTTTCTAAGGCAGAAATTTGGGGACGTTTTTTTACGACACACCGGGTATTTTATGAGATAAGGTGATAAGCATGCAGTTTCTTGATTGCTGTATGACAGTGACATAATGTGGTGCTTTTGATGTTACAGGAAAAGGTTGTTGAAATTTTGGCATGGCTTTTGGTACACAAACATAGTTCTGCCATCTGTAAGGCTTATTTTTTGTCTTTAGTATTTACAGTCTTATGTGTTAAATTACTGATTGCATAACACTGGCAATCAGTCTTACAATTCAATTTTTTTGTGCAAATTTGAACCTTGTTTTGCCTGTTAAAATTTGAATTTTTTTTATTCAGATTTGCTGATACATGTGTTACTGATGCAAGGCTACTGATAGTTTATTCTAGACAGGTGTTTCTAGTCCTTTATAGTACATAGCAGAATTTTTATAATACAAATCTTGGAAGAAACAATGTATGGCAGTCAGCTTCTATGATAATAATCATCTTTAATAAATTTGTATGAGAAATGATAACTGTAGTTTATTTTAGTTTTATATTCAGTTGATGTTATAAAGTCACAAAAATCAAATGTCATACACTCGCAGCAAGAACATGACAAAATGAGAAACTTACCTGTAATTTGCTAATTACTACTGTGATTGGAACTGGGTTGATTTGTTACTGAGATTTCATGTGATCGTGTTGTTGAGATTTGAAATGATTTTCTGGCTGATTTTCATAATGGTCTGCATTTTTAGCCAGTAGTACTTATTGTGTGGTTTTGTTTTATAAAATATGTGTGATTTTGGTATTTTTTGGCATTTATAAACACTTTCTGTACACATTTCATTTTTAAGTTTGTTACCTTATAATGAATTATTTCTGCTGTGGTATTACTGTTGTAGGCCAGTGATGTGCTCAATGACAGTTATGCCGACCGTCGTCATATAGTCTATGGCAATCTGATCTATTATGATGCAGTGGGTACTCAACAGGTGCTGGCCAGTTTAGTGAATATTGAGCATTAGCTTTAGGTTATCACTTCTGCCAACAAATTTGGGGAGGTTATGTAATCGGTTCGGTTTGTGTGTTTGTCTGTCTGTCAGCAGGATGACTGCAATACTAGTCAGCCAGTTTCATTGAAAATTGGTATTGTGATTTGGCCTACCAGTCGGAAGAACTGACAAACTTTTGGTAGTGACAAGTCCCCGATACGGATTCCAGATCACTTCTCCACTTCGCTCACCATTGCAGTATAGGAGATTTTAGGAGATTAGCATTTCTGGCTGCTTTTCATTAAAAAAAACTTGGCGAAATGAATCCACTGCATTTCTCGTGCGGTCCAGTGGACACCCTCATATGGATTAATTCAGAAATCTGGATTTGAATCCTGGATCACTATTGGTTAAGGCAACCATAGTTCAAGGGGTCAGGTGCACATGATGTTGGTGGAGGTATGCACTATTAGAGTGCTGTCTAGTTTAATTATTTGTCTTACTCTGTAATCATAATTATCCATATATATTCTGCATGTCAATGTTCTGTTACGTTTGTTCACTGTTAACTAAAGCTGGGATCACAAGTAGATTGCTTAAGTTGCTCACTCAGCCCAAGTTTATTCTCATAGCATACAGTTATATTTTGCCATGTACCACTGTCACAGTAAGATTTCTAATAATTGACTTTTTTTGTTTACTTTTAATACCACAAAAAAATAAAAGAAGGCCTATAGGCTGTAAAAACACATTCCGGCAGTTCTTGAATGTTTGCATTATGAGAACTTGGCTTAACCTTTGTTCAGCAGAGGAAAACTCAGCCAGCAAAAGAAGAACAGTAATAGTTGTCTTAAGTGCAGTGCACATGACATAAGTTTCTAATACTAGAATAGACTAGAAACTGTTGCTAGAAAACTTGCGTGCAAGTTGCACACTAGATGCACATTTTTGGCATCATAAACATGGACGACAGCGATGATGCTGTATGTTGTGGCTCAGATTGATTACGTGACCTTGCGACCTTGACCTTTGACTTTATAGGTCATGGCGCCTGTGGCTGATGCTGGTCGTCGTCCTCCATCTGTATACCAAGTTCGAATTTCGTAGACCTTGCCATTCGGAAGATATGGTGCACTATGTGTGCCAGCATTAATGGGCCTGGTAACCCTGACCGTTTGACCTTGAAACTGGTGTGCGAATCGCATCTAAGGTAGGGAACCTCCTTCCAAATTTGGGCATGCTAGGCCTTTGGGTTCTCGAATTATTCGCTATGTATGACTGACGGACGGATGATCAAAAGCCATGCTTATTGCCCCTTTCCCTGTGGGGGCAAGGGCATAATAAGTTTACCGGCGCAATAAAATCATCTGCTAAGCAACAGAAAAAATAAACAAGCAGCGACCAATCACAGCTTGTAGTTCAAGTCACATCACGACTATGTGCTATTAGCATGCTAGAAACTAGCATGTTACCAGTGGTAGGACAGACATGGCAAGTCCTAGCGCCAGTTTCTAATACTAACTTCTAGTACTAGGAATTGCATTATGTGAATTGGGCTTTAGTTTAACTTGTCGAAGTATGTAGCGTGCTGAAAACAAGCAATGTTGATTTGTCTGAACTGCAGAACAATGGAGTTCTGGTCACGCGTGTGAATCCCACTTTTAACCTGCCATCTGCTGCACAAGGTATGGTCAGATATTAGGTAGAACGCTGTTTGTGGAGATACATTGTTCTCTTTATGCCATTGCACCATAATAACATATCTAAATTTGAAAACTGGCTCAGATGATAAATGTGCATGATGTTATTGATATGACTGTGTGTGTTCTGACAAAACTGAACCATTCTAGCTTGGGATGCAGCAAGTACCAACAGAATGTTAAAATTTGTCATAATTTTCGTGATTATATTGCATATTCTTTTAAAAATATTTTATTATTTTTATATGTCAGTTTTGTTTAGTGCAGTCTGCTGCATCTGTTAGCATATTGGGACATGAAACTTCCTGTTTTTACTCAAGTGTCTGTACACTAATTTTCAAAAATTAACCACTTTATATTTCATTCAGTGCATTAATATATGAATAGATATGTATCGAAAACCACAAATCGGTTTGAATTCCGTTTTAAAAACCAAACCATCCAAAAATTTGACATCTGTTTAGACGGTTTTTTGACAGAAACTTCATGCAATCTGCAATTCAAATTAAAAGTGACAAAAATAGCTTTATTTATAGTCAATCTGTACATAAAGAACGTTTGAAAACATGATTGAAACAGTTTAGCATATATATTTTAGAGTGTTACAGTTTATTAATAACTGTCAAAGTCTGGTATATATAGTTCATTGAAAATAGCAGTAACTATCATTGTTGTGAGTGATGTCAGTGACAGTAACGCTGTAATATTTTCTGTAAATTAACCACTCGGCTATTACATAGGTAGTAAATAACTGTATATTCGAACCGAACCGCGTTTGTTCAAAGCTAACTGAACCAAACTCATTCTGAATTTTTTATTAAAAACCTAAACCGAATCAAAATTTTTAAAAATATTCCGCACATCCTTATATATGAACATTTCTTTGTTTTTAAAACTTTTGTTAAATGACTTACATGCCAGTATTTTTTCAGTCGTCCATGTTGTCACCCTTCTGTCTGCAGGCAAGTGATTGTGAGTCACATGTCTGTTAAACTGAGTAGTATGTGCTGCATATTTCAATATGTGTGGTTGTATCCTGCACACTTTTATGTCTTTTGATGTGGCGGTTGTTGATGTTTGTAATATCAGATGAATCGAAAGTGTTGTTGATGGAAAACAGCTGTCACACGTCTGCTGAGAGTAATGCATCGCCAGCAGCTGTGACTGCAATGTTATGCATCACAGACAAACCACAGACATCGTTGCCCGTGCTTAACTCTTCATCATCGGCTGATCACAGACTGTATCAGTCTGAGAGTAACCTTCAGGTACCATCGCATGTGACAGCTGCTGTCATGCAGAGTCCTGATCACTCAACTAGTCCCACAACTAGTCAGTCTGATGTGGATATAAGCTCACGTCCATTGTCGCCAGACAGCACTGCTGACTATGCTGTAGCTGCTCAGAATGTTTTGGATGCGTCGGATGGGTACCAGCATTGTGGAAGTCACAGAGCATTTACAGCCATTCATTTTGATACTCCACCTGTCGATTTACGTCTGTTGGACAGTGAAGATGATGAGCTGTGTAGTAATAACCATTCAGTAGCTAGTCTGCAAGATTTCGGAAAATCAGTTAGAAGTGATAAAACCCGAGATGAAGGTCCCTCCCGTACGATCTCATCGCCACATAAGAACGATCCTTACTGGTCTGCAGCTGGACAAGATTCATCTCAAAACTTGTGTGACGGTTCTTCAGACTTGCCAAGTTCATATATGACTTCAGCAACCGTTGCTGTGTCCAGCAGTGGTGGCGGTAAAGATGTGGAAGATTTCAGCAACTATTCTTCTGGAGCTAATGCTGTTACTGATCGTTGTTCGGAGTCCAGCGAGAGTGAACTGGCCGGTTCAGGTGATTATTCTTCCGCAACACAGGCTGCTCCGGACTCGGCCTCATCTGACCCAGGTTATGCACGTGCATCAGTGCCTAAAAGTCGTTTTCTGGTAGAGTTTAGTAGTTCTGCTGCACCATTGTCGCCAGAGTATGATGTATCTGACAGTATTTCGTAGCTGTCTTGTTGAATTTGTTTGTTGATTGCTGCTTGCATATTAGAGATTATGAGGTTATTTTTACTCATTACCCAGCCTCGGTTACAACTGGCGGGCGGGTTCTGTTTTTGGATGCGACACATGTGGGTCTTTCGGTGGTTCCGTGAGTCTGCTAAAATAGTCAGATGTATTTCAAGCTAGACACTTCAAAGCTGATAAGTAGGTGGACAGTGACAAGTTAGTAAGTCGGGTAAGTAAATGATTTACAATGTGCCGTTGTCCAATTAGAATTGAGGCGCATGTGATAGGTGTCAGAGTGTGGAGAAGGTGGAACTGAAATCGTGTGTTTTGAGGTGGTTCCACAAACTAGCAAAAGATGAACATTTGCGGACATTCTGTGGAAGGGAGTTCCAAGTGGTGGGACTA
>Ga0209149_1000934_pt1 | contig 13630 bp, 8 predicted proteins | sample WorMetTyACAVOLI2_FD_187423 | JGI IMG/M metagenome (GOLD analysis project Ga0209149, IMG submission 187423) | Marine gutless worms symbiont microbial communities from Max Planck institute for Marine Microbiology, Germany - Olavius algarvensis... ... | reverse complement strand
TCCATCAGGATTGTTTGTGCTTCACTGTTAGTGGGCACTGACAAGTAGCACATTCTGCTTGTTTCATACGTCACTAAGATCAACACACTCCATCAGGACGTGCTTCACTGTTAGTGGGCACTGACAAGTAGCACATTCAGGTATGACTGACTGCAACTGCCACAAGTCAGCATGACTAAAACCTCAAGTGGGAGAGTGCTCGACTTTTTACAATAATTATCATTGTCGTTATTATTATTATTCAAAGGAGACAAAAAGTAAGTAAGACCTTCTCTAGCGGACGTTCGCGAGCACCTTTGATAAGCTTGTGCAGTTCAGTCAAGTTCTGCTGCACTAGTGGCGGGATATGTGTACAGCAGGCTAGTATGCCTTCTGGATCCCTACAACAACATTCATTGAGCTGACCAGAGTGTAATTTTATTGCACAGTTAATGCAACCAGTCACTGTCTGCATCACGACTGTATAGCACTGTTATGCTGCATTGCTTTACAGTGACATTTAGACACTTATAATTATACATTTCCAACAAATCAGAACGTCCCGTTTTACAACTGCAAAACATGGCAACTCATCCCATGATGCCTTGCACCAATGTCAACCAGTGCATCCCTAATTTCTGACAGCGGAACTCATGAGTATTTTCCCTCAACGTATCGTTGTGGCTGTGCACAGATATGCACAAACATCGTGTCAATATAACACAACTTGGGTGCGGAAAACATACCCCGCAATGAGGGCATGTCTGACAACTTGGGTGCGGAAAACATATCCCGCAATGAGGGCATGTCTGAGACTTAAATTTGCTAAACACATTGACGTAACTTGTGTATTGCAGGAAAACTGTGCTTTATATACGGTGTCATGTGGGGGCAACCTATGTCTCGTAGAAAACTAATGATCTCCAAATATGGCCTCAATTTCCAAATTCGATCACGATCTCCAAATGTAAAAACAGGGGTTAAAGTAGGATGGAACGCACTGGAACACAGTTCCGGGGCCCACCAATTCGGCCATAAGGGGCCCAAACAACCGATTATCTTGACCGGAACGCACGTTCCACAGCCCACAAAAACGACATATCAGCGTTTTGCTGTTTTGAACATTGTGAATTATAACAATAACAGAGTCACATCGTTTTCCTTTTGTTTTATTAGTTTGCTGTTTTGACACGCAAATTTATATCACACGCTCAAAACAAGGTTTCAACAGCGATTTAGAGGGGCCTGCCAAAAAAAGTAGGGGCCCTGAAAATCTTGTGAGAGGACCAAAGAATTTTATAGTTCAACCTCCTTTTAATTTCTACTTTAACCCCTGCCTGTGTAAAAATATTTATTTCAAATGCAATCGCACTCTCCAAACGTAAAATTCACATCTGCAAATTCGATCCGAAACTCCAAATTCAAACTCGATATCCCATCCAGTTGTCACCTCCACATAACTACGGAATTCACAAGAGAGTGTTAACGAAGTAATCACTCATTGTGAAAACAGGTCTGACTAAAACTAAACACTGACAATGCTATGATGCTGAACTGCAAATTTTCTGCAATGATCAGGGGAAATTACTGTTTTTGTAAAAATATGCAGATGGGATTAAAACTTGTGGTAATTTGCTGCACTGAAAAATTTGAATTTACAGGTACAGTAAAAGGGAGACTTCATTACACTCAGTAACCTAGTCTAACTCAGCCTGTTCATCCCTCTGTAAGTCTCTCCATCAGTCACAGTGGCAGGATGGTTGGTCGCTGTTTAACGGCACTTTCAGCACAGAAAGACTATATCATGCCATGCAAAAAAATTAAATGTTTCAGATAGGAAGTTAAAATACGTTGTTTAGGGTATTAGTTAAAATGTGAGAGAGCTTGAAAGTTGTGACAAGATGATGATCACGAAGTAGGTAACATGAAATGTATTTCGACAATTTACACTTTTCCAAATCCATCAGACAGTCACTGAAACCAGCATCAGTCATCCATCACATTAGCATCTATCAACTAAAAGTATGAGACACAATTTGTTACAAAACTGAAATAACATTCAACTACCTCGGCAGTATCTCGGCGACCTGCAGCATCATGAGATTTGGCAGAACATATCTGAAACACAAAGCAATTAACTGCCGTTACTAAAGCAAGTGATCTTTATTAACTCGTGTTATCATTCGTATTCTCACAATACGAATAACAGCACATTACTGTAACAGATGACGGCAATCTCAACAACAGTTAACATGTGGAGCTAGGCACAGTAAAGCTCGCCTTGTGCCCTACTGCAGGGTGCTGCCACCTGGCGAATTTAAAGGCACAATCCTACAGCCATTGCCCATACCATAAAACTTCGACTATAACGTGCCCCCGTCTATAGCAGGCACCCCCGGTTCGGATTGTCACAATGCAAAAATTTATAGACCTATGTATAACGCGCACCCCGACTTTTGACCGGGACAGGCGTGTATCTGGCCGTGTATTGCACTGTCTCGCTCAAACTGCCTTGACGTAGCCGGCGTGTTAGCTCTATCTGTAGCAACTACACACTGCCACTGTGCCCCTCTCCCCACTCACGCCTCGATCGGCTGCTGCAGACAGACATCCAGCGGTTCCGAGTCATTAACTGGTGAATGCATCGCTATCAGATTTCACGGAGACTGACTTACCAGCATGCAGTGCACGCTTTCTGTCGGCTGCAGTGTCACTGTCAGACGCACTTGTTCACGTTATTCTCTATAGCTGTTAGCGTACTATAGGCCTAGTCGACATGAGTACTGGTAGTCGACGATCGTACACAGCATCGGAAAACTTGAAAGTCATTAAATATGCTGAAGTGAATGGGAACAGGGTTTTGATGTGGTTTAACATTATAAAATATTTGACCTGTGTATAACACGCACCCCTACTTTTACATAAATACTTTGGTTAAAAAAGTGCGCGTTATAGTCTAAGTTTTACGGTATATAATAAAAGTTTCATGATGACAGCTTAACCCTTTAGAGCGCAGAGGCAATCAGCGCTACGTTGAATGACATTAAGTTGGTACACTGGCCGTTGATGGGTGGGCTGTTACATTTGGTACAGTGAGGAGGGGACTGGGCGGGGCCACAGCCCACCCAGGCCCCTCCTCTCTGTACCAAATGTAACAGCCCACCCATCAACAGCCAGTGTACCAATCACTGTATTGCTGTATAATGGTCCACTGCTCTGCAGTTTCAATGTGCCCATAAAGGCTTAACCATTTTCCAGTCATGTTGCAAGAGCAACAAACAAACAAACAAACAAACACAGAAGACCAAAAACAGATAGCTCGCCAACTATCGCTGGTAAAGTATCCAACGATTCAAAAATGAAAACAACTAACCCTGTGCTTTCATCTTGCTGCCGTGCAATACGATCCCGCCATAGATATAAGCTCTGCAGTGCTTCCATCTGGCGCTCATTAAATATTTTATGATTGTATATGAGAAGATCTTTATAACCATCTTCTCTCGTACGAGGCTTCTCGTATTTCTACAGCGACGGAGAAAAAGTTTATCAACAATTGGAGGCAACTACACCAGCCATACTCATGTTTAACCCTTTAAAGGATACATTAAAACCACAGAGCAACGGACCGTTATACAGCAATACGGTGATTGGTACACTGGCCGTTGATGGGTGGGCTGTTACATTTGGTACAGCGAGGAGGGGCCTGGGCAGGCTGGGGCCCCACCCAGTCCCCTCCTCGCTGTACCAAATGTAATAGCCCACCCATCAACGACCAGTGTACCAACTTCATATTGTTTGATGTGGCAATATAATTGCTTCTGCACTCTAAAGGGTTAAGTAGAGTAGCACTGCACCAACCACAATTAGGCAAGTAGCACTTAATTTTGTCATCTGCAACGACATCCGATTTACGTAACCAATCACTTGGCTGGTACTAACAAACCAAATATAACTACAACCAAATACACAAAAAAACCTAAACAACAATTAATGAAAACCTAAAGAAACAAAAGCCTGGTTCAAGTTGCCTTTTACGCCATCGGGCCAGGAAATGGATCCGGCCATATTCTACATCTCACGGTCACGGGGCCTGCGCCGTTGTCACGTCGTCGTTTCTGGCATGCAACTGTAAGACTGCATAGCGCCATTGTGGAAAATGAAGACGTCTGGTCCTTTAAGCTGTAACTTCCCCTGGTAGCTCACAACACTAACGCAGGGTAGACAGGGTAATAACAGCTGGCTGTTCGCGGGATTCACTCCGCATCAGCCCTAAGATGACTGTCTGCCTCAGTTTTCTGTCGGGGTGACCTTCCCCTAGCCTTTGGTTAAGAACCTGACTGCAAGGCAGCGGTGGCTGATGAGCTTTTTTGGCGACTCACCGTTGTCATCAAGCTGTATAATTTGATATTGGACAAAGAGTGATGATACTGTGACTAGACAAGTAACTGGGTCTGGTAGAAGGGTTGGCAGTTTCTACCGGGTTTATGACTCGATTCACTTGTAGACTGACTACCTGGAGACTGGGCTCAGATCCAGCCTCATCGCTAGTTTCAAGTGTGAGACTAACTTTAGCTTTACACATTACACACAATCGACTGCAAGAAAACACTGTCAGACCTTGGCACAGAGGAGAGTGCTGGCACTGAACACTGACATCACGAGGTTCTTGCGTCCACCGACTCGGTGCAACAGGTCGTTCTTCATGCAGTCGTAGATGTACAGCAGGTAGTGAGTGTCGGTCCGAGCGTAGCGAATAAACTCATCTGGCAGCGGTCTGTAAATATCAAAACAGCCCAACACTAACATGATGATATTAATTTCTCTGATCTTCGACAACATAAGCATCTTTCTATGTGCACACATCGGATGAGTGGGTGACAATGCTGTAATTCCTATTTTCGGGCTTGGAGACCAGATATGCTGGCTTCCATATTGCGAGGCTAGGCCCGATGGTAAAGGGTCATACAAAAACACCCGACTAATATAACTAAAGCTGTCAAACGATTAATTTTTAATCGTGTTAACTGCACGATTAATTACACGTTAATCGCAGTTTTGAAACACATTTTGTTTGTAACATTTTTCAGTTTATTTGTGTTCCATTTGCAGGTAAACATCGTCGGCCCATTGCTGTTGAACGCTAGTCTACTCCTAGTACTGATGACTGATTACAGTGACTGATTAGTGCAGGTCACTCAACTTATTGACAATTGACAACGATGTAATTTGAATTCTACGTAATTATTCGTTTGTTCAATGGCAAGAAATGTTTGACTTCAGAATGTTTGTGTTCACTGTTGGCATCGCTGGTTTGCGTAATTTTTTCAGGCGTTAAAATTTTTAACGGCATTAATTTTTTTAATCGCAATTAATTCTTTAACGCGTAAACACATTTGTTAATTTTACAGCCCTAAATATAACGAAAACAACAGAGCACACATTCCAGCAAGTAAGTAAATAAGTAAGTAAATAGATTTATAAAGCACCATGATAAATAGCAATTAAATAAAAGAAAAATTTCTTATAGCTTTACTGACAATTATGTGCATTTATATCAATAATATTCACAATAACAAGTAGAGAAAAAATGCCTAAAACAACATGACATATACTAAGACTTAAAAGTAAATCATAGTGAATGACGAAAGCATTATCGGTAAGAAGACCTGATGCGCCAGTCTTCCAGCTGAAATTGTTTGTCTGTCTCGACACTGCAGTAGTGGCGCAGCAGATCCTGCAGGCGATGTCGAGCAAAGCCGACTGTACGAGAAGCCAGATGTGTGTCAAACATGCCGACGATGTAGACACCAAAGTCACGTTGCAGCCACACCACATCACCGTCTGCACCGTGCAGCACCTAGACAAATAAATGAACACCTGTGCACCGTGACGCACCTGGACAGGTAAATAAACACGTGTGCACCATGCAGCACCTAGACAGGTAAATAAACACGTGTGCACCATGCAGCACCTAGACAGGTAAAATAACATGTGTGCACCGTGCAGCACCTAGACAGGTAAATGAACACATGTGCGCCGTGCAGCACCTAGACAGGTAAATAAACATGTGTGCACCGTGCAGCACCTAGACAGGTAAATGAACACGTGTGTGCCGTGCCGTACCTAGACAGGTAAATAAACATATCAGCATCGTGCAGTACCTAGATAGGTAAATGGCAAACGAGTACCAGCAACTTCAAAATCAACATCATCGTTATAAAAATACAAAATACAACACCTATCAATCAAACAAAGTTATACAACACCAAACATCCCAAAGAATCTGTGGCGCTAGCTAGTGTAGTGACTAGACATTGAAAGCAGAATCAGAGAGACAGGTGTTAAATGACACATTGTTAGCTGAATGGATACATACAGGTACGGCCTGGTAGGCCTAATCAGATAGAAGCAAGACGGTCAGCAGAAGGCTCATGAGGGAAAATTACTTGTGATGCCAGTATCATACACTAGTGTTTAATGTCCCACTCGACACATTAGACGGATTCGCGGTAAACTGGGCGACGGTAAAGTGGGCAACGGAAAAATGGGCAACGGTAACTTGGGCAACGGAAAACTGGGCAACGGGAAATTCGGCAACCATTTTTTGGTTGGGTCGGTAAAGTCGGCAACGGTAAAATGGGCAACGGAAAAGTGGGCAACAGATAGCTAGACCGCATTAGCACGCAGATGGGTCAAAATGCACAGGCAGTACGATGTTGTGACACGTGTATTGCCTGCAGTTCGAAAAATCACTTGTAGTCCATACTGATGTTGTAATCTTAACGTGTATTAAAGACATTATTTATTTACTATTTATTACTATTATTATTAGTATTACGCAGAAGCAGCAGGACATCCGCCACAGAACGTGCGTTAGTGCTTGCAGTAAGTAGGCCTATCAAAAATCAAAATACAATCCAACTGTCTTTGCAGTTACATAGGTCAGTTCAGTCAATCACACATAAAACGCAAGCCATGACCCACAGCACGAAGAAAATCCGCCAGAGGATTTCTTCCACGTGCTGTTGACACAGGTGATGAAGGCTATTCTGGAGTTTGACGGCCGATCGACAACGACCAGTCGGCTGCAAATTGCCCACGGCATGTTGCAGTAATACTGCTGATGTCTCCGCAGCGTCGACCTGCAAAGCCTCGATAAGACTCCGCACAAACGGATAATGATGACCGACAAGGTTCCGCAGACGATTGTTCCATCCTTCAGCGACGTTGTTGGTGCGATGTCTATCGTTCAACATCACGGCGTGGACATTCCACAGCTCGGGCGGAGAGCGGGCTGGCATAGTACGTCTCTGAACGGATCCGTTGCTCGGATTACCGTTGCCCAGTTTACCGTTGCCCATTTTACCATTGCCGACATTACAGACCTCACCAAAAAATGGTTGCCGAATTTACCGTTGCCGAATTTTCCGGTTGCCCATTTTTCCATTGCCCAGTTTACCGTTTACCATTAGAGGTCATTTCGGGGAAGATTTTACAGGTCATATGATCCAAACAACAGTATCATAGCACTGAAGGACAACCAGGTCATGGCCAATCTTCACCAGGCTCTGCTCACTAAAAGGTATAATAAAGAATAGAACAGAAAAACACTATAAAGACTGACTATAAAGACTGACAATACAGAGGTACTTGGAAGACAGAGCTACATCAAGCAAGATCAAAGCCTGATCCAGTCGACCGACCTGTAGGGACTGCTTGTACTATTGTGCACCATTATAATGGTACACAATACTAGGACAGAGACAGTGTGGCCAAGCGGAGGTAACAGAGGATGATACACAGATTGACAGTTAAGACAAACCTTGATGATGTTAGGATCAGTGAACGACTCGTTGAGCAGGTGCATGTGTTCACGCAGGACCAGAGAATCAACAACGAAATCCTCCGACCGTGTTGAGATCTGGATGAGGCACGTGATGCCTTGGTACGTCCGATATGAATGTTGCTGGCACACAGCAACAGGTAAAGGTAAAAGATAAAGGAGGGCCATAGTCTGAAGGAGCGTAGGCGGGGTGCTCATCTCCCTTTTCATAGGTCGTTGAGCCCGTAGGTGGATAAGCCACTACTGTCTGTGACGCATGGCCAGAGCGATGCCAGATCTACGGTTACCTTCCCAGCCTAAGCTGGTACTCATTGTGGCTACCCACAGAGGGATAGCCAGGCTAAGTTGACCTGGGTGGCTGGTTACATACCGAGATAGTTTACCCGCCCGAAGATGGTCACCCATCTAAACACTAACCATGCTCAGCGTAGAGTAACTACGTTGATCGAGACCAACATGTTACCACTAAGCTAAACAACAGCAACTCTAACTGCCTCCAATCAATTACTATTCGGAAATAATTTGCCTTCTGTGCCAGTTTGGCTTAGTGGTAACGCACTCGACTCAATCAACAGTTACTGTTGGCCAGGCCCGGTTACAGCCTGAATGGGTGACCGTCTTAAGACGGATAAACCACCTCGGCACAGAACCAGGCATCCAGGCTGACTCGACCTGAGCCATCCCTCCATCGTCGTTTCTGGCATGCAGCACACGGCTGCGTAGCGCCATACGTCGACATCATCCGTGGAAAATGAAGACGTCTGGTCCTCTAAGCTGGAACTTCCCCTGGTAGGTCGCAACGCAAACGCAGGGTAGACAGCTGGCCGTTCGTGGAGCTCACTCCACATCCGCCCTAAGACGACTGCCCGCCTCGGTTTTCTGTCGGGGTGACCTTTCCCTAGCCTTTGGTTAAAAACCTGACCGCAAGGCAGCGGTGGCTGATCCCTCCATGGGTAGGCAAAAATGAGTACTGGCTGCAGCTACGATCATAATTAGGGAAGAATGGTGATCCGCATAACAGTGTGACCAGGACTGCTGGCATACTGGCCTATAGTCGGTTAAAGGTGCTGGCTGATAACGGAGCTGGCCGTCCCGCCGATGTAGGTCATATGCTAGCTGAACCAGAGTCGACCCTTGCCGGCTCGAGGCGACACAAAGGCAATCAGCTCCCTCACAACGGACCTTAGCTGCATATGCGAAATCTTCTTCTTCTTCTGTGATTTGATGCTGATGTTGGCACTGTTGTTAGTCCCTGTCCTTAAGGACTTCTTAACGACAAAAATAAAGTCCAGGACCTGGTCCACGACAGTGCAGTCCTTGTCTGTTAGGTCTATTAGTCCTTAACATGGTCTTTGGCTGCGTCTATTTTGTATTATTTTCATACGACTGGAAACACAAAGAAACAAATGGTATTAAGATGCTCCAAATTTGAATTCATTAAACATTATATTTTACTCAGTTTAAAAATGCAACATGTCTGCTAACGAATCTCCCATTACTCGTCGTGGGACAAACTTCGTTTTCGGTCTCCTTCCTTGCCTTGGTAGTCTGTGCTGTATCCGAGGAAATAAACGTAATCCTGTCAAAATGTATATCTCTAGAAGTCCTTGTCTACAAAGTGCTGGTCGAGATGCTTGACATGTCTTTTACATTACATTACATTACAATCTGTACACAAGAACTGAGTGTATAATTACAGGTAACACTCAGTATCAACTTCAGTTTAACTCACCTTTTAACTCACCTGTGTTTCCGCGAATATCAAAGTATTCACAAATTTACCTTTGCGACTGATTACTAGGAGATTTTTTAACTTGCTGGATGCCCTTCATGACAATACCAACAAAGCATATCTTGCCCTGTCCTGTATCTTCACTAAGGTCACCATAGGTCTTGTTGGTCAGTAGCGTGGTACAGCGGTAGAACGTTGGTCTTTGACCGGCGAACTTTCCCTGTCCTGCGCTCGACCTGCAGCTGACCATTTATGTGGGTAAACTGTCCTCTGTAGGTCAGCCAACCAGGCCGACTCAGCCTTTCATCTTTTCAGTGTGGATAAATGAGCAGTAGGCTGCAATTAGATGTCCACAACCTCAGTCTGGGGAGGCGCCATCTGGTGAACGCTTACGAGGTAAAGGCAGGCATTGAAGTAATTGCAGTTAACACTCAGTGTGATCCATGCCTGAGCGTCTTGAGAGTGAGGTACTACATAAAGTGTGCTATATAAATACACTTACCTACCTACCTAAGATCATTAACACATCATCATCATCATCTGTACTCACCTCGGTATCGACAGCGATCTCTGTCTGAGTCTTGAGCAGCTGACACAGCTTCAAGAGCTGTTCTTCAGTTGACACGACCGTCAGCGGCGTCGTCTCTAGCGGTTCCGGAGCCTACAAACAACAATGTTGCCTCGCTACAAGATGACTATCAGTTCTTCATTACCAACATCTCCATCAACATCAGTTTTTGAACAATAATGGCAACAGCTGGTGGGGTACTATTCTTGACATTTGTGTTTGTAACTTTGTTTATAACTCTATCATGCTGTGTTTGTAACGTGTTTGTAACTTTGTTTATAACCCTATTATGCTGTGCTTGTAATGTGTTTGTAACTTTGTTTATAAATCTATTATGCTGTGTTTGTAACCAGGTTTGTTTGTTCAGAACATTATGTAAATAGTCACAGCTATTGTCCTGCAACTTCCAGAATAGACGACCAATTAAATTTGCCAGGTGACATCACACTGCAATGGGGCATGGGACGAGGTTGGTTGCGCCTTGCAGCACTTGTTAGTAACTGATTTTCTTGATAACTAACCTTTCCCACATTTTGCTATAATATGACTGCAGAGGGACTTCTTCGCAAAAACAACAGAATAGCATGATTGTATTACCACTGACCAACCTTCAGTTCGGCTTTCTCCAGGAATCTCTCATCAGGTATATAGTTGTCGAGTTCGTACTGGTACGGATGCGAGTAGCATACACTGCAATAATGTGAAGCAGCAACATATAACATTCAGCACTGCAATGTCTGTGAAAAGAACAAGATTCCACTAATTCTGAAAGATTTGTGGCTTGCAGAGTTTATAGTTTTTGCACTTAAATGTACTTCCACTCATCCATTCCATTCCACTGAGGAGAAGAGCTTGTTCAGCAGCCCTGACGTCCGAGACCACTGAGTGTGTCCAAAAGCGATTACTTCCAATTGTCAGTCGTGCAGACTTCCATATGCAGTTAATATGCACTCATAAAAAACACTTAAGAAGTAAATGAGACTTGAAATACACGTAGAGAGAAGCACGTCAGCCTACATTGCTCCGCTGCTGTGGGCCAAATTTTAAATTTTAAAAATTTGCCAAAATTTTACAGCTGACATTTCGAAAATGTATTTCACAGTTTTTTGCGTGCTGGCACGTTGATCATGTGCGCCAGGTTTTGTGAGAACCACAGAGAAACTGTAGGAGTAGCGATTTGAAAACGTTTCACGACATCCACACAGACAGACTGACATCAATCACTGCTGGCTGCATCAAAAGGTAAGAGGATTTATATAGCGCCTTTATTGTAGTACTTCACACTCAAGGCTCTCAGGCATGCATCAAACAGTTTCACCTGCAAATTACACCATGCCTGCCTTTACCTCGTAAGTGTTCACCAGATGGCACCTCCACAGACTGTACCATCTCCAAAATGAAATAATGTGTCGAGTGGGATGTTAAACTCTACTATACCATCCCCAGACTGAGGTTGCGGACATTTAATTGCAACCTACTACTCATTTATCTACCCCGAAAGGATGAAAGGCTGAGTCGGCCTGCTTGGCTGACCAATAGTGGAAGGTTTACCCACATAAGTGACCACCTGTCAGCTGGAGCTCGAGCACAGGACGGAAGGTTCACGAGTGAAAGATCAACGTCCTACCACTGCGCCACGCAACCAACTGCATCAGCAGCGCAGCTAAAAACAGTTTGAATTCAAGCATATTCAGCTTACTTTTGATCTGCAGTGTCGCTATCTTCTGACGTGGACATATTATACATTAGACTGTCTACATCACACAAACAACCATTACCGTATTTTCACTATTAATACGTACGCCTTTTAATAATTAATTTTGTGGCCGTCCCCAACTATCAGAGGTGGCAAATATAATTATGAAAACTGCACATAACAGCTGTCCGAATTATTAAATCATGCTTGCACGACCTGTTGGTCTTTGCATCTACAAGGCTTCTTGCTTATTTAAAATGCTGACTGCATCAACATACAATGCCATGAATGTCTTAAATCAATGTGTTGGCGGCAGTTTGTAATAACAGTTTGTATTGAACCGCTGTTTAGATCATTCAGTGATGATGTGGCAGATGACAGATGCAGCAGCAGGGTTGACTTTCTCCAAACCTGTTATGCCTAATATATACGCTGTTTCAACAGCTTTCATCTCTTCATGCACAGACCATTTAAGCAGTTCAATTTACACAACTTAATTTACAACAGATTCCTTCTAAAGCTGGAATCTGGATGGTCAAAAAAACTAGTCCTAATGCAACACAAAGGCACATATGCAGCACAAATTAAGCCACTGAGTGCACTTAATGGGCCTACATCAAAACATGTGTCAGCAGCACATCTGAGTTAATCTGATACATGACTAATGAACATTATGCGTGGGTACAATTAACACTTTATTAAAACCACAGAGAAACAGACCTTTATACAGCAATACCACGATTGGTACACTGGCCATTGATGGGTGGGCTGTTACATTTGGTAGCGCGAGGAGGGGCCTAAGTGGGCTGTGGCCCAGCCCAGTCCACATTGCTTGCTGTACCAAATGTAACAGCCCACTCATCAATGGCCAGTGTACCAACTTCATATTATTTGATGTGGTGCTATAACTGTCTCTAAATTCTAAAGGGTTACGTGACAGTCAACGACCACACGCTAAGCCTCTGAAGTTAAGATGATATTTATTTATCATCAACATCAATCATATGAAGCTTCACGGGGGATTAACAGCTTTGCTGTTCTCAAAAACTCAGTCATCCTTACCGATGTCGGCGTCGGCGTCCTCTATGTATTATAAGGGCCCGCCCTGTACAAATTATTAGAAATTGCTGTCCGAATAAGTAAAAGTAAAAAAACTATTTATTCTTTGCAAAAAAAATCATGACCAAATTATTAGAGTTGATACAGTAATTTATTTAAAATTTAACTAACGTCTTGACTGGCTGTCAAAATTGCTCCAGTGGTCCATAGTAAGATCCAACATACAAGTGGACACCAACAAACACCTGTTTGTTTATTGTATGACAGTAATCATGTTCTTGTTAAAGGAGTCTCCTTAGACAATGCACATCATCCACATGGCAGTTAACAAACATCCAGTGATAGCAACTTCATTGCTCGCTGCACTGATGCACTACTTGCAATTCTAACAGCACTGAGCATCGAGTGGTTTCTCTGCAGTTGATGAACTACTTGATGGCTGGGTGGGTGCAGTGGTGTAGCGGTAAAGTATCGGACTCGTAACTGAGAGGTCGCGGGTTCAACTTACACACTGTCCACTGCAAGCAACCTTGAGCAAGTTGCTAACCGTGTGCTCAGGCCAACTCAGCCTCCTACCCTCAGCGGGACGGGAAATAAGTAGTAGCTACGGCTATGGGGTGAAAGCCTAATGTGGCTGATTGGGGCGATGGTGTCTGCTAGCTGCACCATGGGTCCAATTGTCCGTTAGCGCGGGCAATGGATAGCCACATAATGCGCTGCGGCACCATTGGCTCATGCCAATCAGCTGCCACT
>Ga0209149_1000933_pt1 | contig 13636 bp, 9 predicted proteins | sample WorMetTyACAVOLI2_FD_187423 | JGI IMG/M metagenome (GOLD analysis project Ga0209149, IMG submission 187423) | Marine gutless worms symbiont microbial communities from Max Planck institute for Marine Microbiology, Germany - Olavius algarvensis... ... | reverse complement strand
GAGTGGAACGCCGTAACTTTAAGCATAAATAAACGTAGAAGCACTGTATGTTCACTATTTATGAACATCTTTATTCGCCTAAGAAGCAGCAGGACAGACAGAAATATAGACTATACAGTAGACGATGTGTACATATACAACGGGAATGCACACGTTATTACAGTCTACACACCCCTGACAGCATCTGACAGCATATTGATTGGAGTATACAGTCATTACCATAGTATCGGATAAAAAAGTTAAAAACAACTTGTGACGAAGTACGTCACCACTGTGTAGCAAAATCTATAAAATATAAAATTTATAAAATATAGAATTTACATTTTGCAGGCGCCCGTATTCAGCAACATCGACATTACGCTTGGCGACGTAACTGGTCGACTGAAATGTTCTGCGACTGGCGACCCGGCCCCGACGCTGTTCTGGATCCAGCCGAACGGACGTACGACGAAGTACTCGGCGTCGACTGCCAGCGTGGCACCTGCAGGTCTGGTCGGTCTGGGCTCGGCGATGGTGGCGGCACTGCCTGGGGTGGTAGAAGACGGGGCGCGGCGGACCGACGGCGTGCTAATGCTGGGCGATCGAACTTCCACGCCGCTGACTGGGATGTATATCTGTGTCGCGAACAATGAGGCGGGGAATGTCACGCTTGCCGTTAACATCTCTTGGCCGTCACCGCCGTCAGCGATGTCTGGAACGCGGCAGCTGCCGCGACCGACCGTTCAGAGCTTTCCCGCCGACGCCGACGACCTGCTGCTGGGGTTGTCGCTGGACGAGGTTGCAGGGTTTCCGGTCAATTTTAATCTGACCGAGGAAAAAACTTCGAAAATTGACACGGCCGAGGAGCGGGGCGCGGCGCGGCTGTTCTCCGTGACCGAGCTGGTCTGCGCCGTCGTCGTCACCCACGTCGCGACGCTCCTCATCGTTGTCGCCCTCGTCGCCGTCTTCGTCCATCGCCGCGCCGTTCGCCGTCGCCGACAGCAGCAGCTCCTGCCGCCCGTCCAAACCACCGCGCCCCCGGTCCCGACCAGCGACCCGGACCCGCGGCTGCTGCGCGGCGCCGCCGATCCGCATCAGGTCGGCGTCTCCTCGATGTATCGGCACAACGGCTTCCAGCTGCCGGGAATGACCGGCAGGTCGACCCCGTACGCCAACGACTGCCTCTTCGAATCGGGCACAATGCGATCGGGCTTCAGCTACACGACTTCCAACCGTCGATAACCCGATTCATAGTCAGGGTCCACTTGTTCGGGGGTTCGTTCGTCCGAAGGTTCATTGTGAAAACTGACACTAACCCGTACTCCTGGCCCTATCCGACCCACGAGGCTGCGTTCTGACCCTAACCGACCGACGAGGCGGAGAAATTTTTGTAATGCTTGTGTTGTTTGTCTTGCTTGCGTTGTTTATGGTTATCAATGTGGCTGAACCCTCGGACAAACGCGCGGACGACTAGACGGATACCGATAACGCAATACGACATACGGCGGCAGTTTTTCGTCCATGTCCGAGTGGTTTCATCGTTACCAGCTAGATGTCAGAGCTTCTTAACCCGGCGGGGGTGACTCGAAAATTTATGGACTTGTCATACCAAGACCTATCGTATGGTAGATTACTACCGCTAGAGGTGCTGCTCTTTGCCAGCCACTCTAATTCCTGCATTGCCCGCGCCAATTAGACGGAAAGAAAGTCCAAAAGAAAGATTTGAAGGCGTTAAAGAGAATATGAAAAAGCTTTGGTATGTCCCGACAGTATGTACAGGTCCGGAACAAAAGGGCAAGGAAAATCCAGGGAGCCATTTCATCGGCGCACCATGCAGGTTTACCCGGAAAATGCATGGGGTTAGAATGGTGTGTGTGCGCCAGCATCTCTCCCAGCTGATGGGATTGAAATTCGTTCATGTTTCGAATACGAAAAGTCTGCGCAATCACTCCGTTGTCAGAGACAGGTATAAATGCTGCTAAAGCAGTTGAAAGCTTCTATAGAAATGATACAGTTGGCCGTCCGCTGTGCGTTGTCTGTCTTCTTTCTTACAGTATAACGTGCCAACTTATTGTCGTCATCAGTGGCGGCTCGAACGGCTACCTGCGACCCGTGACCCGTTGACAATCGAAACTTGCCGCATTTTCATTAAACGCATAGTTACATGTAGCAAGCAAGTAGATGTGCGTAAAATTTAGTTCACGATTCCATTGGCATTGTGCATAGATTTTGCATGTATTTATCTAGAAAAACTTTCCAAATTCCAGACTTCCGGCTGCGGTGACTCAGTTTACGATATCTGGCTTCCGTTGTCTCCTAAGTTAAAGTTGTAGCCAGTCGTTGTTGTTGCCGTGTTACAAGTGGTTGCCATAACGACTATGGTCACTTCTTATAGACAAGTAAATACATAAAACGTGTTGGCTGTTGTTTTTGACCAGTGTATATGACGAACTAATATACGCCGACGCCATTGGTCGGAATCGACTCACGTGACGTTTGGCAGAAGTGTTTATCGCACAGGCCCGCCCCATGCGACACTGACTGAATGTCGCACAGGTTGGTGGAGCCAGTGCAACATTAAGAAAATCTTGCATGGTCATATGGCAAAACAAGACGTGCTGTGATGTCTAGCCCGGGCATTAGAAATTCATGCCCTTTAGTCAGTGGCGGATCCAGGATTTTCGAGAGTGGGTGGCGGGTGTCGAGCTCCGTATGCGCGAGGAAACCGAGGATCGAGGCGCCGTAGGTGCGGATAATAATAATAATAATAATAATAATCAGTACATTTATAAACAGCGCCAGAGTCACGCAATGTCACAACAGTTTTTTTGATGGGTGTGGGGTAGGGGTGTCTCCCTCTCCATTGGGTTTGTGCCACTCCGAAGGACATTTTTGAATTTTGTTTCTGGACATAGCGTTATTTGGTGCATTCTGGGGGTATTTTTAAAAGTTTATATTCCTATGTTTGCGTGCCATTTTCGTACCCGCGAGGGCGATTTGCTATGGCTTGAGGACGACTTGAGAGAGCGCAAATGAATAGCCTGCCACTGTTCGAGCGCAAATGAAGTTCGTGTTGGTACACAGTTTGGACAGAATGGTCAAAGCACATTAGGTTATAGTATGACTTGTGTGGTCATAAAAAATTGGTGGCGTCAAGGGGGGGGGCGCCAAGGTCCGCCAATGCCTGTATCCGTCACTGCCTTTAGTTGAAATGTCAACACTCGGCCTAGACTGTATGTCTATATTTCAATTTTGTCGTAGGCCTACGCATTTCCAATAGGCCTATATCCGCTCGACAGCATACATTTATATGATAAAAATGTAACTTTTAACAGCCAACTACAAGCTAACTGACGCACATTTTGTATTGTATTGTAAAACTATGTTTCGAAATGACTGCTAGCAGTTTTTTAATCAACATCTAGCGATTATATTGTATTATTGTGATACAAGTGAGTATTGCTCTCCGTATATGTTGTTGACATTACTTGGATACCCGGATCGACAGGACTAGTAACTAATAAGCAGCCTATTTATATTGGTTTTACAATATTCTGGTTAATAATAGTTATGCATATGCATGAATTACGTCAGCTGGATGTTTAGTCTACGTGACTGTTATCCAACGGAAATAATCGAAAAAGCGCGATATTTTCAATCACATTAGCGTTTTTACCGCGCGACGCGTATGAATAGCGCGGACTATGCCGTGGCAAGATGTCTGTCCGTCTGTCTGTCTGTCCGTCCGTCCCTCCGTCACACGCCGGTATTGTGTGTAAACGGTTACACATATCCTGAATATACCAAACGGGATGGCAATATTCCGACGGGGACCACCCTAACGGGGGCGCCGAATGCAAAGGGGGTATAAAAAAATCACGATTTGCGACCAATATCGGGCTTTGTCTCAGAACTGATGCAAGATAGAGCCATAGTTACTATGGAAGGTGAATAGGAAACCATACCCAAGCTTTTGAATGGTACCATTTTGAATGATCTTGAGTCCAGTGACCTCTAACCCAGATTGCAAGATCACGGTATTATTCAACATCAAATAACTCAAAAGCGGTACAAAATAGAGCTATATTTACAATGGCGGACCAATAGAAAGTCGTATATGATCTATCGAACGGCGCCATTTTCAATGACCTTGAACCACCCGTGTACCCCCAGTATCAGGGTGACGTCATTCTTTGACGCTGAACATCTCAGAAACGGTATGACATACAGAGTTCAGGGACTTACACACGCCCTACACAACAGTGTCATTTCCAATGACCTTGAGTGACTTAGCAAAATATTTAGTGACACGAAGCGTCGCGCGGTCTCTCTGCGACAGCTGAGCTTCCTGTATTGTTAGTTTTCATATTTTCTCGTAGTAGTCTCTGCTTATAATTTTATTATCATTATCATCATGCCATTTATGCTCTGTGTCCGTCCGTTTAAATTATGTGAGCAACAGATGTGTTTCTTACTTGAGCCAAAGAGGTTGTTTCTGTCTCGGTTTGTGTCAGTTGGTTCGTTTATCTGATACATTTATTCACAAAGTTGTGGATAAATTTTCGTGACATTTTGGAATGAGGTAGGCCTTTGGACAATATACTATCAGTTTTATTTTGGGAATGATGTGAATTCGGATGCAAGAGTTTTTTCATTTTTATTCGCTACGCAAGACGGAAGCTTCGTGTGCACCGTGTTGTGCTTTTTATAGATCGCTAGTTACACGCTGTAACTTGACGTAACGTAATTGCCGACGAGCGTAATTGTACTTGTATTCTCAATCTGTTGTAAGTAAAAGCCGTCGTTTGTAAACAAATTATTTTTTTCAGAACTCGTGATTGTTTAGACCTGATGAGGTTTGCACTCCTTGAGTGCTGTCTAGTTTATTATTTTGTAAATTTTGATTTTATTGCAGACGTAATGCCCGTAGTACGTACTAGCGTCTCTGGTTCTGACAGGATGCTATTGCTTCTCAAATCTTAAACTTGTTATCTGTAGTTGTATAGTCGCCAAGATGATTTAAAACCGGTTTTCGTTCGATGAATAAAACCTGCGATGGAAGGTTTAAGTTGTCTGAACTCTCGTTATTTTCAGTTTATTGGCGTTTGTTCATTACGTCGTTAGATATGCCGTGTTATCGTGGATTTCGTTTATGCATGTCACCGAAAACATAGACGTAACAGACGTTCAAAATAAAATTTTTAAAACTTCCGTAAATGTTTTTATGGTAGTCATAAAATACAAGTGGACGATGATCTAACGTTAAATACATGGTCTGGCCTATACGGCGTGACGTTACTTCTACGTCAATCAAACTCTGAACAAGAAGCTCAGCTGGTGATGAGACAGCTCGCGTTACGATACGATAAGTGATACCGATAGATCAGCTGACCCTAACTGTAACCCTTTGTGTTTGTCTACCACTGTAAGTAAGCTCCATCTTGTATCATTTTTGACGTTGAAGAAAGGCCTTGATATCTAGGCTGGGGGTTATTCAAGGTCACTGAAAATGGCAACATTCGATAGACCGCGTACAAATTCCTGTTCGTCTTCCATTGTAACTATGGCCCTACCTTGTATAATTTCCGAGATAAAGGGAGATAATGGTCGAAATCGCGATTTTTTCACGCTCCTTCTATAACAACTTCCTGGAAAAAGCGGTTGCAAATATTTTCGTGCTGTTTCTTTTACAACCAAGCCAGATCCCTGGTGGTGTAAATAGATTCTTGAAAGAATCCCTATTTATACACTGTACACGCGCGTGTAGACAGACCGTCGGACAGACGAAAAGTGATCTCGTTCGCTAGAAATCTATGCAATGCAGTCCAATGAACGTGTTTATGACGAATTTTTGTGTATGTAGGCCTAACATATGATTGTACGTAATTTCGTGCAAAATTATCGAAGTTTCTGTCAGTCTGTCAACGCATTTAATTAATAAAGTAACGTTGGGAGAAAAAAAAATAAATAAATCAGCAGTTTACGATGCGTTAACTTCTGTTTAATCTCTGCCTTGTTAGAGACGTAATCGACATTTTATTACAGTAGTATAATTTCAGCAGAGCAGTAGGCCAAGTGGTGATGCAATTATTCGCCAAACTGCGGTGTTAGTTATCGAAGTTTGAAGTATTAGATTAAACTGGCGGCTTGAAAGGCACAACTGTTTTTGCGCTAATTGTTGTAGATTTAACTGCCGACTTAAAATTTCAGCGTGGGTCTACTACGTTGTTTTGTGCCATTCGGCTGGTTTCGTCCATACGTTTTGTGCCGCGTTTGTATATAGGGTAAGCTGCATATAGAAATGTAGATGACTTGTCATTGTTATCGATGTGCAATACAACAGTAGCGAGCGAACAGCCACGTTGTCTGTTTGCAGTGAATGCATATATACACCGTGAAATGTTTCCAAAGCCGTTTACGCCCTTCGTAATACCATACCTTTTATGTCACAGCCGGAAAGGAAACGAAAAATAGCGTCCGCATAAACCGCTGCTATTCGATCGCGAAATTTAACCTGAATTTGACATTATTAATACGTTGCAGCAATTAAATAGAATTAATATTCTTTCGCGCGAGCAGACGACATATTGCCGAAAATTAACGCGTTTAAACAATATTACGTATGCACGCTGGAACTAGTTTGCCTCGCGCAATAGCTGAGACGTAGCTGTGACGTGACAGGCCATTTTACGTCCCATTGAATTTATGACATTTTTGCCTGAACTCTGGAAATTTTAAGTATTCTTTTTTATGGTACAAGCGTGTTAATACTGTTATAGGACTTCTGACTGTAACTTCCAATTTTATGTGCGTCAAATTAGATACAGCCGTTTTCGCTATAGTTGTCCAACTGTTTTATGCATGGTGAACCGTGTGCAGGATCAAACCAATTTCACGGTGCATAGCGCCCTGTAAATTGCTTCGCTACGTTTCTTCGCTATGTGTTTGAATGTTTGATCTTGTACATTCCGTCTATCGCAGATTCTGTTTCCGAACTCATTAAAGAATTATGCAAGTATTACTACGCAACGTGCACTTTGTTTTGTTGGTTTTGTACACGAAAGCCGGACAAGGACGCGGTGGCTGTGTGGGTAGCGTCTCGGCCCGAAGCTTGCAGACTGAGCCAACTGCAAGGTTGTGGGTTCGAGTCCGCTCCACTGACGTCTATCGCGTAATATCCTTGGGCAAGATATTTACACCCACTCGCCTAGGTTAAACGGTTCAACTGGTTAAGTGCTCTAGATTAAGCTCATCTAGAAATGATCGAGCTTTTATGAGCACTATAATCTCCTTGACCTTTGACCTTTTTTGAAGGACAAAACAAACCGCCAGAGCTGACAGTCGGTTAGTGGGTCATGGGTCAATTTTTTGGTCACCAAATTCAAAAGGGTCACGTGGGTCTCGGGTCGGGGCTTGTGACCCATTTATAGCTAGAATCGTTAGTAGACTGCTTGATTTCCATCGTTATGTAAGGCAAGCACCGCACCGCAACGTACCGCACCGCAAGCGTTTCCCGTTGGACAAAAACGTCGCGAAAAAAAGTCGGTAACGCAAGAGCTTGCGGCAGCCAGAGGCGTGCCGCCGGCGTTCCGCAAGCAATTATAACCAAAGACTATAAATAGTCCTAGAATTATCTTTGGTTAGAACCGCGTTGTATTTTTGCGCATTCACCACAAGTCCGCAAGTGCAGGCGGAATTGCGGTGCGGTGTGTTGCGTCGCGTCGCGTTACGGAATCAATGGTGGAAACTGGAAACTATGCGTAAACGCGTTTTCTGCTGTTGTTGGCCAGTTGGGCACCAGGCACGAAGTGCTGCTACAGTTACTGTAGGCCTTCTGAGGAACTTGAGGTCTCGTCGCAGTCACAATGAGTGAATGAACTATACCGACAATGTTCATGCAGGTATTTTTCTTTGAGAGTGATGGGCCAAACACCGCCAGTTGAGTGAAAACGTGGTTGAACGGTTTATTCAGTCACGGGTCACGTGGGTCATGGGTCAACGAAAATGACCCACTATCAGCTCTGAATACCACAAAAATGGTGTCGGACACAGCAAAGCTCGCCCTGCGCCTCATTTCAGGGTGCTGTCACGTGAAGAATTCAACGACGTCACCTTAGAGCCATTGCGTATCTGTTCTGACAGTTTTTTTACCATAACCGTTCTCACGTTGAAAACTGAAATGGTAACAAAGGTCCTAACAAAGAAACAAACGAACAAACACAGGAGGAGGGGAAACAATCAAAAAAACAATACCTTAACGTCGAAATAAAAAAAATCAATAGAAATAGAATCGATAAGTGGCTTTAAGATTAGAGAAGCATATCATTTTATATATCAATTCACTGAACATTGAAGAACTTTTTCTTATTTTTGCTAAACTTTTTAAACGTCTGTTTTAAACGAAGTGGGCAGTGGTTTATATTTTTGTTTCATTCATCCCCAGTAATGTCGTTTGCGGTTTAGTACAAAAACGTTAGTCTGTTGTTAGATATTAAGCACACTCGTGTCCAGTGAAGAATCGTTCAGACTAAAGGTCAGAGGTCAACGTAATGTTAACCAGGTCACGTGCTCCATCCAGCTGTAAACAATAAAGACGTGATCAAGATGTCCGACGGACGTCGAAACGTTGTCATTAGGTAACACATTTTCAGTTGTGTAAAGTAAGACGTTTCTACGGTAATGTTAACCGGTTAACATATTCGCATATTGCCCTGGTTGTCGTTGCAAAGTAAACAAATGACTACGCTGCTGGCCACGTGACGCAATTTGAACCAATCGCGTTCGCGTATTTTAGTCCATGATGCACAAACTGAACTGTTTTTGGTTGGATACGAGAAGGCGTTGAACACAGAGGCCACGCATGACACGCGAGGTAACATTACCACAAAGGAAAACCTGAATCTTATCCAGCTCCAATTGCTACCGGTTACAACCATAGGCCCAGGCCGCGCGATATGACCCGTGTCGCCAAGTCTGATGATAGTCTATGAAAGGATCATAGGATGATCAACACATAGTAACAGGTCCGCCCGTGGGGCAGTAGGTCGTAGTGGGTCCGTCCATCAATGTCTGCAAATTGGACCTTTCGGTAGATCGCATACGAGTTCCTATTGGCGTTCCACACTACCATGGCCCTATCTTGTGTCATTTCCGAGATAAAGCGAGCTATGTCGAAAATCGCGAGTTTTTCATATCCAACCTGCATTCGGCGCCCCCGTCGAATTTCGCCATATTATTTTATACGAAAAAAAACTAGAATGGCAGGGCTAACAACAGGTGAAAAAAGTTATAGGATATGCATGTTTATCCGTTTCCAGACAATACACGAACATGACAGACAGATAGACGGACAGACAGACATCTTGCCACCGCATGATGGCATAGGCCTCTCTTATGCATAGAACTTGCATGGCTAGACATGTCAATTGATTTTTAGCAAATCTTTATGTTTACGTATTGGACCGCATAATGATGTTGTTTGTGCCACGATTACTAGTTCAACTGGCCATTCTATACCATGGACTTCTGAGATCCGATATCTAAGTGTGTACCTAGTCAAGTTTCGGACTGTTAAATGCTCTCTAGATGCTATAAAACGCAGCTTTTATCGGGCATTTAACAGTATTTTCGGAATAATTGGGCATATTGCATTGGAGGAAGTAATTCTCCAACTGGTGTCCACAAAATGTATACCGATCTTATTATACGACCTTGAGGTGCTCCCTATTAGACAATCACAACTTAGATCCCTGGATTTCATGATAAATAGGTTATTTATGAAACTTTCCAAAACCAATGACATTCGCCTAGTTCACTTATGCCAAGACCTGTTTCATTTTCATCTGCCAAGTAAGCTTTTACAGCAACGATCAAAAAAATTCATGGATAAAATAAAGTAAATTTGTCCATCGATAAACGAATGTGTCAGTGTCATGTATGTTCTCTTATTGTGTTTTTGTCGTTAGTTAAGTTAATTTTTCTATTTTTTTCTTTTTTTGTCTACCATTGTACGGTGAAATAAAGATTTGTATAGCATCGCGCGGTAAAAATGGTCCGACAAATGCGTGCGCGTTTGAGGCAAATTGTGGTCACATATGGCATAATTCGAAATGACGTGGCGACAGCTTGCTTTAAACGGTGAAGAGATGGGAAAATGGAAACATGCCCTTAGGATCCACACCCGAAGGACTTACTGCGATTATTCAATTTCAGTTAATAAGTAGGATGCGGCCGCATGGGGCTGAGTCACTGATAACCGCGTGCAAAATGCAAATCGGGCGGACGGCTGCGAAACAATGGATTGCGTTCATTTCTGAAAGCTTCGCTAACAGCGTTCATTGTTCGCCGTTGACTCACTAGTACGCCTACACTGGCGATATCGTCTTGCCCACCAATCGTTTCTTCAGCAGCATTTCAATTATACGAACACTAGAAACTTCTTACTTTACACAACAATGACAACGTTTCGATGTCCGTCGGACATCTTGATCATGTCTTGATTGTTTACAGCTTGACAGAGCACGTGACCTGGAAATCACCTGGTCCATGTGTGGCTGAGTTGGTAGGATCCTGCATCCCGATTCATGCACCATCAAGCTGTAAACAATAAAGATGTGATCAAGATGTCCGACGGACATCGAAACGTTGTCATTAGGTAACACATTTTCAGTTGTGAAAAGTAAGAAGTTTCTACGTTATTGATCGTACCAACTGAATGAATCTTTTCAACACTGTACGAACACTAGTTCATCACCTCGCCCCTACGATAACCGTCGATGTGTTGCTTTGTCTCTCGTCTGTTTGTTTGTTTGTTTCTTGTAGTATTTAGCGCAAAGCGACAGCCTATTACGTTTTACCGATCTTACCTTTTTCTTTTTGTAAATCTTTATCTCAACATTATTATGGCAGTAACAATAATAAAACAGAAACCCGAACTAAAAGGCAAACTTAACTTAACAGAACATCGTGCAGAAAGTTTATTCACTAATCTTTTTACAACGACAATCAAGCTGAGCACTCGGCAATTAGTTAAACAGATATAATTCGAATGTCTGTAATAATAAAATAAAGTGAATTTAGCTGATTTTTCTGTAAGGGCAGAGTCTCTAAACCGTACATCAGGATTGGCGTACATTTGCTTGAAATAATTTGTAAAATGACGTCTTCAGACTTCTTTAAAACAGACTGGAGCACAAGATGTACGTCTAGTGTGCTTAAAAACGTTGAGCATTCTTCAGTTTCGTGTTCCCTATTAAATTTTAAGCGGCAAAACAACATATTACAACTCATTTTTTTCTCAGAATGTCAGCTTTTGTGCAGAAACAAAGCAACTTTTCAAAATTCTAAAACAAACTTGTCCAGAAAAGATAGTTTGACTACCTTCACTTCCAGTTTGGTGAAGTTCCACCCAAAAACCCGTGATAAACGTTCTGTCATTTTAACCACTTTTTGGTCACTGCGGCGCGGTGCTTATATATTACAATGTAAATGTCAATGTCAATGTCAATTTTTATAGCGCACCGTCGCAAAAAGCGCCTCAATCTAGTTACAGCATCATGGGAAAACTTCGAGACTAGACGGCCAATTATTCTGGATTTATGTCATTAAATTCGGGAAGTGGCAGCACCCTGCAGTGGAACGCGGGCGAGATTTTCTGTGCCTGTCACCACTCGTTATACGTATGTCTACTCAGTGCATGGAGCAGTAACTAACGCTACAAGTATTAACCCGTTAATACCCACATTAAAACCGCAGAGCAACGGACCATTATACAGTAATACAGTGATTGGTACACTGGCCGTTGATGGGTGGGCGATGGTACAGCGAGGAGAGGCCTGGGCGGGCTGCAGCCCCGCCCAGTCCCCTCCTCGCTGTGCCAAATGTAACAGCCCACCCATCAACGGCCAGTGTACCAACTTCATATTATTTGGTGTGTCACACTATAATTGCCTCTGGACTCCAAAGGGTTAAAATGATAGAAAAAAATTGATCAATTAACATATTTATGATGCTACCACTATATAGTTGGCGAATAAAAATGTGTAACTGACATGTGAACAATGTACGACAAACGTCATATTTTCATATTACGTTGTATACATCGCTCAGTAACGTGATGTCACACACATCTGGCTATAACTGCCTGTCAAATGTAGAGTAATGCATAAAATATAGCGTCACGTAGCAGCAGCGTCATAACTCCAAGTTTGCAGCTCAGCATCACGTCAGTTGTCGCAGAGAAACCGCACGACGCTCTGCATCGTTATAAAAACTGTTAATCCGGTACCTATAAAACACTAAAAAAAAGTAAGCCAAAGTCACAATTGCAACTATGTTTACTGTCTCTGTCCATTTCATATTGAACATTCTTTTAGTTTTTCTAGTTTGACATCGAATAACCTTGAAAATACGTTCAAGATTACGACTCTGTACGAATTTTTAATAGATATTTTCGTCAGATGCTGAGTTACAGCGTTAATAGATATTTCCTGTTCTTTTTTCTGTGAAGCAGAAACGCAACCGTTTATCGACAGCGCAGTTGTGCGAGGAACGGTACAGGAGAGGAGGGGAGGAGAGGGGAGGAACGGAGGAGTAGGGGTAGTAGGTGTGGTGAGGCCGACGCCTATCCCGTGTCGTATTGTTATCCGTCGGGAGTCTGCAACGAACGCGGTCGGCTCAGCGGTCAGCAGCAGCAGCAGCAGCACGACGCCCAACTGGTCGGTCCGTCGGTCCGATAATCCAGCGGGATTTGTGACCGCCGGACGGGTGGATTTAGCGTGTGATTGCGGCTTATTATCGGCCGGATCGAATCTCGCGCCGGACTCCGCTGTGTCTCCGCATTGTTCTCCGGGTACCTCCCTCCCCGTCCCCCGTTCGCGGCATGATGGCATGGCATAATTTATTTCTCGGAGGCGCGCGGCGAAATATGAGCGACGGCAACGTGCGGATCAGTTCCGGCAGCAATCGTGGATGTTATTGACTGCAGTGTGACAAGCTGACGTATGGCGCGTGACGCGTTGCCGGTGTCCATCCACAGCTTGACTGCGTGACTACCTAGTCTACGTCACGTTTTAATGCGACATAAAAGCGAGTCAGGCGTGCTATCAACCGTTGCCAGATACTGCACATCCGCCGACCGGCATTCATACTTATCGACCATTGGTTCGTTGGCAACCAGCAACAGCAGCTGTGCACGTCGTTTTTATGAATCCACTACGCCAGAGCGGCCAGACTGGAGGCATAATGTTCTCAGTCTGTCCGTTTGTACGTTCGTCCGTCCGTCCGTCCGTTCGTTCGTTACAAAACTAATTTCCACTTAAGAGCACTTGCTACTTTCGAAATATGTTAAAACAGAGAACCAGCAGACGTCAAACCATAATAGCCAGAGCAGAGGCTCGCGCACAGTAACTGATGTAGGCCTAATATATACATCTTTATTCGCTCAAAAAGAGCAAAAATGGTTTTCTGGGCTTAGAAAATAATAACTCAGTGTAGCGTCAGAAATAAAATGTTTGGTCATTTCGCTTCATAGAACATTAACATCATAAGTTACAAAATCTTAACTTTTAAGACAATGAAGATTTTAAATCAAAGTGCGATCTGCTGTGCTCACGTGTATCTCCGCAATAACGGCGCGAACGCACATGCTGTGACTGCT
>Ga0209149_1000932_pt1 | contig 13637 bp, 7 predicted proteins | sample WorMetTyACAVOLI2_FD_187423 | JGI IMG/M metagenome (GOLD analysis project Ga0209149, IMG submission 187423) | Marine gutless worms symbiont microbial communities from Max Planck institute for Marine Microbiology, Germany - Olavius algarvensis... ... | reverse complement strand
GCTGCAGCAAGTGGAAGAAGACGTTGGCCTATCTGTTGGTGCTGCCTGGATCGCGGGCCAGGATCGTTCGATGTGGAGGACGCTACGACCCTCAGCTGGTCAAGCGCAGCAGTGAGTGAGTGAGTGAGTGTACACTCGGAGATCAAACCATGTTGCTATGATTTATGCGTTGGAAGTGTCCTATGTATTTGTACCATTATAAGGCACTTTAGGAGATATTCTCATAACTTATGTTTTATTAGACGGCGCCCCTCGCCGCAAGCGAAGGCGACGTCTTATATTTTGTTGGCCGTTCTGTGTTTTTTTCCTTTTGATGCGACTGCTCAGCAACGGCTGGACGGATTTTCACGAAATCTTCACCAGAAGACGCCTTTGCGGTGTTATTCGTTAATGGTGGTACGGCATGACAATCGGTCCCCCAAATTTTTGGAGCGAAAATTCAGAGTCTGCTGTCTTCGGACGGCCGCTGCACGGAAACTAGGAGGAATTCTGTGGGAAAACTAAAACTGGTATAACTACAATATCTGGGCTACCCTAGCTCACATCCACGTTTGGTGAAATTCGGTTCGTTGGCATTTGAGTTATAGGGTTGTGCATTTTATTTTTGGCCAATGGCCCACGGCGCCGTACGGTACGATACTGTGTATTTAACGTGTAGTAAAAGCTGATGGATAGCCAGCTTAGTCTACGATGCTGCCTTACAAAGCCATGGAATGAATAATGGAGTGGCTTTATCTCGTTGATGTTTAGGCCTAGTCTACAGATTTGTGTGTATTTTCGTATAACACAATTATCGATATTCATGCTTACATGGTCGGTTTGCCAGCCGTCAGATACTGGCATTGAGTCGAAACTAATTAACATAGGATGATAGGATCATGCAGTTTTCACCGTCGGGGTAGGATAGAGTTAGGACTCTAGCTTTTTGAAACCATACTTTACACGGTAGTTCTCAGAGGAACAGCCTTTTGAATGCTTTAGATTAAAATGTGGTGAGTAAAAACGGCGACGGTTGTTTGGTCACGTCCGTGAGTAGCTAAACGGTGTGTCGTAGGCCTGCAGATTGAACACGAATGGGAAACCATACCCCAGAAATTCAGTTGTACCTTTCAACCGCCCACGGTAGCGTGACCGTTAACCTTGGAATTGAGCCCCACTTTTGTAACTCGATCCTGTAAGCTCTGAAACGAATGAACTCTCTCTTTTCTCTTCTCTATGGGGCAGACAGCTGTTGTCTGGCGTTGAGGCCGCCGATCGGGCCCAATGCGCTGCCCCTGATTAACCAAAAACCCAACGACAAAGGCGAAGGGCTATATCCTTCTTAAAAAGGGCCAAAGACAGTTAGCAAAAAGCTTTATCCTTCTTACATAAAGGAATAATAAATAACAATTCCTTTATATTGGAGTTAGTTATCAATTAAGAATATTATAACAAGTCAGAAGAGGTATTCTAAGATCTCGACGACAAAGTCGAAGGGTAAAAATGAGAAAAATTTACTCTGCTTATCACCGTATACCGAACATATTTTGCACATAATTAACATTTAATAGCAGCGTTATACTTTTTGGCAAGCCACATCGTGACAAGAAGCTCATCAATAGATGAGATAGGCGAACGTTACTCACAAATTCCAATTACCGACGGAACCACGCCACGGTTGTAAACCTTTACCACCCCCTATATTCAGTTCCCGGGAACGTTCGCCCATCTTATCGACGAATCGTGACTTATTCGGCGCATCGTCACTTATTAGCCTATTGCGCCTTATAAATGTCGATGAAGACCCATGTGTCACGGACTGTGTCCAGTTGTTTTGCAGCTGTGCGCCACATAGCGTGCGTTGTTTTATTCACCGGTTGATTTCACCGATGCATCAGACTTGCATCACTCTAATGCATGTCTGATGCATCGGTGAATCAACCGGTGAATAAAACAACGCAGCCATACGCAGCATTCGTCGCTCCGTCTGCCAGCCAGTCTTACTGTCTCTCGTTACGTCCTTGGTCCTGACGCGTCTGGATTACGGCAACTCAAAAGCTGCTCGTGCGTCGCACACGAACGATCGGCGACCGCGCCTTGCACCGCTCGTCTGGAACGACCTGCCTGCCGACATCGTTTCTGCACGACCGTCACTGGCCATTGAAGACTCGTCTGTTTGGACAATCATTTGGCTGACAACTGACCTTGTTACTTGTCCTTGAAGCTTTGCTTACGGCAGTATAAATACTGTCGTTAGTAATAATAATAATAATAAATACTCTAATTTACTTACTGATCAGTTTCTTGTTGATAACAATGATAACACCTGCAAACAACGTGGTGGGAAAAATTTTATTAGAAGGCGTAGAATACTTTAAAAATACTCAAATGAGAGATTGCGACATTACAAAACTAACCGCTGAACTTAAAAGCAACAATATACAGTGCACAAATAAAATAATTTATAATTTTGTTGTTGTTTTTTGGTGGCGTCGATCGATCGCTGCCGGAAGCACTGCACTAATACTGTACTTGATTTGTTGGGCATATATACGCAAGTTACCTGGCGCTTCATAAACGAAAAAAAATTGGCTAAGTCACTCATTAAAGTCGTTGAAGGTCATTGAAAATGGCACCATTGCATACGAGTTCCTATTCAGCTTCCATTGTAACTGCCTTATCTTCGACGTATAAAGCGAGATCTAAAACGCCAATTTTTCATACCCCTTTCCATTTAACTTGCACGATCACCTAGATCCCCTTTGAATTTTTACTAAAATTTTATCACGGACTGCCCGAGTCCCTAAGCTATTACATGTAGGCCTAGGTAGTGCAAAAATATTGGCAAAAAGTTCAACTGTCTGAGTCGGGCGCGCGAACGTCACAGGCGAACGATAGACGGACGTTCCATGCCAACGTAACGTAGTAGGCCTAACGTTCGCCTAATAAACAGTTTCACTGTCTATATCAAAAATACAGCATCTAGGTAGAAATGTTAAACGAGGCTAAATGATTGAGGCTGAGGCTGAGGCCAATCACTTGAGGCCGAGTCGAGGCCGAAGCCAGAATCTTGACGTCGAAGCTCAGACCAAGGTCAACTTTAAGAGGTCGAGACCGAGGCCAGATTTAAAGAGTTCGAACCGAACATTATATTTGACAGTGAAAATAATGTAAAAACGCTGCGCAATCATTAATGCCATCAGTTCTCTAATAACATTGTATGCATTTTAAAAAGTCACAGTCCAAATAGTTGTACTTACTCTTTCATTACAGCATATTTCGAAAGCTAAGGACACTAGGTTGCATAATAAATATTATTGAAGTTCGAACTCGAAGCCAAGGCCAAAGGGTCTAGAGGCCGAGGCTAGAGGTTACGAGGCCGAAGCCCGTTCGGCCTCGAGGCTTTAACATCTTTGCATATAAATATATATATATGTGAAGTCAATTGATAACTGTCGGACATCATATGCGAGTAATAATTAGTAAAAGAGAAAAAAAGTATTTACCTTAATTTTATTTATATAGCGTTCATTTTTCTAGTAGGCCTACACGCAAGCCGCTCAGGCATGGATCACACAATTTTACCTGCAAATTACACCATGACAGCCTGTACTGTGCTGTCGTATTAACCAGAGGGACTGTTACATGATGCTGAGCGCGACATGTTAGCGATAGCTAAGTTTCTTGTTGAAAGTAACTAATGTTGGTGCAGACCAAATGTCCAGTAGGTCCAGCAGATTGATACATGCAGCCGGACCTGTCACAGGCCGAGTTACAAAATGTCACTCACTAGCTACCAGTAGATCACCATCGGCTGCCTATAGCGCAGCGACTGTTGTTACTGTTACGCATAATTCACGTATAATCATAACATTTATGTGTTAGCGAGTGCCGCGATGGTTCCGGGCGCGATATAGAATAGGCCTATATATACACGATGGGTCTCCTGGCTGGATGTGGATACTTCCATGCATCATCCGCCACACGTGGCATTTACTGCCGACCGAACAGTGCACGGACGTGAGTCTGTATAGCAGCAGTGGTCATTTCGAGGGGTAACGCGTGGGAACGCCGTTCCAATTGTTCCTATTTTACTAAATGACCACTGGTTTCTGCAGTCACGAAGATCGACTAGCGTACAGAAAACGCTGTGCTGCATCTGGCACTCCAACTCGGATTATGCTTCAGACAGCAGGACGGACCAACGCAAAGTCGCACGTAAACTATAACTGCACCGTCTCAGTCTCAGTTCCGTCAGCACTGATCAGCAGTCGCATTGACCGTCCATCCAATTGGTCTCTTGTGTCTCAAATTCGCTGCCTCGGACAGCTCAAGTCTCGATCGCCGCCCAATTCGATTACGATATTCCGCTTACGTCTAAAATTAGATCCTAATGTGTCGTAGCAGCATCTTAATGTAATGTAAAAAAAGAACAGATTAGGGTGACGTAGATTCAACAGACTGCAAGGTCACCTAACATAGTCAAAAACATGTTACTGTAGCTCAAAATGCAGATAGGTGGAAAAGATGCGGTGAATAGATGAGTTTTCATGGCTCGACGGAATGAATGCAGGGTTGACGCAGAAGTGACTGTTGACGGCAGACTGTTCCACGCCCTGGCGGCAGCGACAAGAAACGCTCGGTCACCCAGCAACGACCTTCTAGTAGCTGGTGCGCTGGCGAACTCGATGATCTCAGACGCTGTCTGGGCTCCATTCGAGCGACTTGTTGAAGTTGGTCGGACAAGTTGGTGCCAGACTATGCTGACACTTGAATCCAAAGACACATAGCTTGTCCTCGATCCTTTCCTGGATTCGTAGCCAGTGTAGGTCTTTCAACACAGGTGTAATGTGATCTGCCTTCATACATGACAGACCAAACGAGCTGCTGTGTTGATGACGGCCTGGAGTCGGTTCAAGAGCTTTGCAGGAAGGCCGACCAACAGCGATTACAGTAATGTAGCTTTGATAACAAGCGACACAACAGCATAACGAGGCAACGGCCTCTGGGCGCTCCGCAGCTGGTGCAGGATGCTGAAACAGCTTTCAGCAGTTCGGGAGATGTGTGTCGTCATGGACGCATCAGCGTCCAGATAAACGCCGAGGTCTCGAACGGAGCTGACGGGCGTAACGTTGTCGGCACCGACACGGAGCGGTACGGCGGGGCGGGAACCTGGTGCACGCGTCGACTGGACGCACACCACATCACTTCAGCCTTTGCGGCGTTCAGCTGCAGGCGGTTGCTTCTTATCCACGCAGATATGTCGTAGATACAGACAGAAACGGCATTCTGAAAACTTGCTGAACCATCTGCATCACAGAAGCCGTACATCTGAATGTCGTCCGCGTATAGATGGACTTGAAGTCTGGTGAGGTCTGCGGTGTATAGGCTAAACGAAACAAGATCGGCCCGAGGACCGAGCCTTGAGGTACACCACAGGTGACGACTGCCGACTTGGAGCAGGAACCGTTTAGCTGAACAAATTGAGTACGATTCAATGTTGTCGTGTTTTGCTACAACCACTAAACCAGGTTTTAGAGTGTTATGTGCTATTTGATATTGCATTGTTTATGTTAATACCAGTTAAGCTGGAAAGGCAAAGGCAGTCCCCAAAATGACCTGAAATTTGTCGAATGGTACGACGTAAATATTCGTGCGTCATTTGTTTCGGATACACTGAGACTGGTTATATTCATGACGTCAAGCCATGATATATATTTACATTAAACTCTGCAACTAAGCGGTTATCTGGAAGTGGAAGCTAAGTAAAAGTAAGCTAGGAGAAAGACGTTTATGATAACGTATACGTTGCTGTATAGACGAGCTCTCAAGTCATAAGTGGTAACATAGCGCAGCTTATGTTGGTTGGTAGTAGTTAGTCGGCTGCTCAGCTGCTGGTCTCAGAACGGACGCAAGTAGTCCGCGCGTCGACTGTCCGGCGCTAACTGCGAGCACTCGTGCGTCGAGATAAGGACGTTGGTATGCTGACGGCGGCCAGCACGGCCTCGCGCACCGCGGATGAGTCTGTCTGACCGGCGTGGTCGACTGCTCACTGCACTAATCTACCTGCTGGACAGCTGTCGATCACCACTGTCGCATTCGCTGCAGGAAATTGCCGCTGATGATTTCCTAAGTAGTATCGATCGAGGCGCCGATGTGGCATTGATCGTCGACCGGCGTATTCGATAAACGGGCTGGCCTCAACTGTATAGCGGGTGCCTGCGGGTCAACCAGGCGGTGCCCGATATCGCTTGCCGCGGTCTGCTGTATTATAAGCGATGCCGGTGCTGCTGACAGCAGCTGCTAACGGAAAGTCGTCGACCAGTGAATGACGACATCCCGTCTGGACGCGGACAGCACCTCGCGTTATGTCGGCCGCCATGTCGCCGCCATCGGTCGAAGCCGTCGAGGACCGAGGCATCAGAAAGCCGTCGCTCACGTCGCCGCTGCTGCCGCTCGCCGACAACGGCGTGGCCGCGTCGCCGCTGCAAACGACGACCGACGGCGTGGAAAGCGGCACGGCGAACCAGGCTGGCTCGTCGTCGTGTTCGACGGAGGAACGAGGCGAGAAATCAGCACCACCGGCCGTCTTACATTCGCCAAGCATATCAGCCGTGTCGGCGTCCAACTATCTTAAGGACCAGATCATCTCGTTCTTCCAAGTGTCCGACAACAAACTTGCGATGAAACTGTTCGGAAACAAAAACGCTTTGATGAGAGAGAAAATGCGACAGCGGGCAGCCGGAAACTGGGTTATACATCCATGCAGTAATTTCAGGCAAGTCTCTCTGACCGACCGTTGACTCACCGTCAGGAAAAATTGTTGTAGCCTATTTATTCAGATTCTGTCTGTTTCCATACGAAATCTGTAAAGTACATTACTGGATGAACGTGTCTATGTGGTAGTTTTAAATACGGCAGGATATCGCTGCATTGTTTTAAGATATCATTCTAGCACATATTCATCAATAAAACTTTTCCATAAATATTATATCATATTACGTAGAAAAAACTGCACGAAGTCTGTAGCTGTATAATGCAAAAGCTCTAAAAAGCAAAAATTAAAATGATTATATATCATGCTCTTATAATTTATAAACATTTTAATTTTTGCGATGCGCAGAATCAGCATTTTCTTCGCTACATCTGCTGAAATTTTCGTTCAAATTCGTTAATTTTTGTTTTAGTTTACGAAAGAGGATTTATTGTATGTGTGAACACGGTGCATATGTGCTAGCACGTTTGAATCTGTCAACCACTGGCTTTAAACGTCTAAGATAGCACGTATGTTTTATGCTTATAATTTATAAACATTTTACTTTTTTACTGTTTTGGTGCAGACAGACTGCGTGGAATTATTTCTATGTAATATTTGTTGTTTTAATAGTGTGATGGTAGGAAAGATGTGAGAAATTTAGACACTTGTACACTGGCGTGAACCTGTGAGCTCTAAATGAGCCTATTATGCTGAAGACCTGTAAGTCGAGAGTTCAGTTGAAATATAAGCATTTCCCATTCTAAAATTCATTTGATAACGTCACAGGAACTAACTTCTGGTTCCGTTTTTGGTCACTTGGTAATCTCCTTAGGTCATGATGGGTCATCTCAAATTTTGTGCAAACATCTACATCCAATCCAAAAATATTGACATTTCCCAAAAATTCAATATGGCGGCCACCGCCGACTTTAATTTTCATGATAAGTGAATTTGGCACATTCCGACATGACGAGAATCTGGGGCTTGAGCTCTGCACCACATTTTCTTCAAATATCTCTTAAAATCCTTGAGTTTGACGCACTTCTGTTTTCGACGCTGATTTGATGACGTCATGCGAATTAACTTCCGGTTACATCATTGGTCACGTACACACCTCCGTATAGCCATGATGCTTCTTGTTACCAAATGTGCAAATACCTTTATCCACTGCAGAAATATTGTCATCCTATGAAATTCAAGATGGTCGTTGTCGCCGTCTTGAATTTGTTAGGTCGTTCAGGCCTGAAAGTCCTATTGATGCCCCCAAAATTTTGATTTTTGAGGGTTTTGGAAACCCGTAAGGGGACTGCCCCAAAGTAACATGGTTTCAGCGTATGATCATGATTATTCCTACAAATTTTGGTGAACCTAGCTTTGGCATTTTTTAAATTTTTCCTTTAAAATTTCTACGAAGATAAGTTTTGTGTTTGCGTGTAAATGCTTATTAGTTAAGTTTTTCTGTTATTTCTCTTTGTTTTTTATCATCTACCATGTTATTGGTGAATAAAGATTTGCAGATTTGCAAAAGAAACTAGAGAGTCCACGGTCATTTGATGCTCTAGCAGGTAGCATCTGTAGGCCTATAATGGACTCCCCCCGCACAGTAATGGACTCGCCGCCTGCAGGCTAGTCCAAAGATACTGCAAGCCGCGGTGGCTTGCAGTATCTTTGGTTTAGTCTACAGGGTGGGCCAAAAAACCCGCTCCCTATATTCTTCTGTTTATGGTGCTGGTGTATTTGTTTACATTTACAAATAACATACCATGTGAATTGAAATTATGTCCTAGATATATTGAAGCCCAAACCAAATTAGTATGTCAACAGGTTGTTCAAAAAATTACAACAGAGTCAACGCACCCCAACATCATTATGTCACAATGGCAAAACACAACAGCAATGCATGCTTATGCCTATATCCAAGTAACAGCAGCATACAACAACCAGACAGTCAAGTAAATAACTGTTCAATGTGCCCTCCGTGAACTTGAATTACTGCTTTTAATTGCGGTCGCTACTGATCAACGGCTTTGCAGATGAGTTGTTGGTCGAGGCTGGCCCAACAAGTGCACATTCTGTCCTTGAGATCATCCAAACCCACGAGGCCACGACTCGTCGCACAGAACTGCGGGATATTCCTGTCAACGTTTCAATATCTCTGGGACTTTTGCTGGACTGAGGGTTGTCTTCCTGACTGCATATCAGTTCAGCTACGTGCTCGATATTCTCTTCCGTTTACACAGTCCTCGGCTGTCCGCTACCGGCCTTCCGAGAGATCGAGTTCGTCCAATCGTTGTGTCAGTCTTGCGCAGAAGATCTCTAACAGAACTCACTGCCCAATTCTTGTAAGAAAACTCTTTACACATTATGTTTTGCACCCTATCCCTTTTCTTGACGAATGAGTTTAATCGACAATTTATCCTCGTTCATGAAAGGCATGTTTATCAACAAACTGTGACGTAATAATGACGTTACATTAATGACGTTACATTGTGTTTCCCGCAGAGTTGGGTCGCTTCATTTATTGGGTTCCAGTTTTGGAACTCTTGAAAATATTTGCACAAAATTTACACATATATCACAGAAATGATTCTACTTCAGCGTGCATTATACATTTTATTATTTTATTCATTTTATTATTTTATTTACATATTAGTCTGTGAAGATGTAATTGGCTCAGTGTAAGTAAGTAAGTAATTCTTTATTACAACTTCGACAGACGCAAAGTCACAATAGTATATCAACACAACATACAGTTAATTTATGTTACACAAGCCTGCACTAACTCACCACACACAAAAAGACAATAAAGACAAGACAACTACGTAAAGAAACAATGCAACAGCAACTGTAACTTCATACAACCTGAAGGTATATAAAAACCTTGCCAAATTAGATCTATCTTAGAATTAGATCTATGTAGGGGGGGGGCAGTTTTTTGGCCCACACTGTATGTTGTCGCAGGAATTGACTCGCCCGCATGGACAGCATGCTGACCTACGACCAGTGTGGCTCGATATTGGCACGGGATGGACAAGATGAAAACATATAGCGCCCTCGCTGCAAGCCATAAAAATATGAACACAGTCAAAAAAGAACTGGCTTAATCCGTCCGCAACAAGACCAGTAGCAAGAAGTTTAGCTATCACGCTAAACTGTTTCAAAAGCAGACTTCATAAATAACGTCGAACCAGTAATAATATCTTACCAATAGGCCCCTATATAATATTACTTGTAAGTTTCGTACAGAAATTCAAGGAGCCGGAAGCCGAACTGATGTGGCAAACTGTGAGACTGCTAGTTTAACAAGAAGCTGGATCAGCTGTCGCAAAGAGGCTGCGCGATCGTTGAAAATTTTGCTGTCACTCAAAGTCACTCGTGGTCATTCGAATTAGCACCTATTGGCGTTCTACATTACTGTAACTATGACCTTTTTTGTATCGTTTCCTAGATAAAGCGAGAGTGGTCGAAAATCGCGATTTTTCGTGCACCTGTATTTGCTGCCGCCGTAAAAATGTACCCGGTCAGAATGTCGCCGCAAAGTGTTTGGCGGTAAAACTCGAATGATGGAGCTAAAAGTGAAAAAGTGTGAATATATGTTTACTCTTTCGGTAAAGTAGAAAAACGTGACAGACGGACGGACGGACAGACAGCACGACAACATAATACACACAAAGTACATCTCCGAATGTTGTGCAGCAATTAGTTATATTTCAACGGAATACAGTAAAATTAGGACAGCAGGACCGTGGATGAATTCTAAATGATACTGTCACATTTTGTCCGAAAAAGTCTTTAAACGACCGAGTTATTATTAACGCAGTGTATACCCCACTGAACAACACTGCGTTGCACGCACTTTGTTTTATTAGCTTCCGAGTTCTCGGGAAATATGCTGGTTCCTGCGACAGCTGCGCCAGTGTCTGCAGCGTAAACGGCGAAGTCAATGCTCGATGACGTCACTTCCGGTGCCATTCGCGCGGTGATGCACTCAACGAATGAGCTATGTACGCTGCTGAACATCCATCGGCAACAGCGCGTTTATAATTCATGCCATGCCATTACCGTCGATCTGACCCGGAGGCGAACGGGCAGAGAATGTGCGACCTCTTGCAGGGCGGTACTTGGGAGGTAGTGAATAGCGAGCGGTAGGATGAGTCGGTGACCGTTGGAGGCCAGGCACAGACCTGGTCGACGCCGTGCACGTGGTTGACGCTGACGCTGACACACCTAATCGACAGTGAATGATTTAACATCTCTCGTCTTTCGCGCAGCAGTCTACTGGCACTACTGCGTGTCGTCGTGTAACCGTGGACTGCAACCATAAAAACCACCCTCACACCTTACAACAAGAAGCTTAGCTATCGCAGAGAGGCCGCTCGATGCCGCGTGTTGTTAAATATTTTGGTTAGTCGCTGAAGGCTGCTCTAAGTAGAAGGATTAATATGGTGACTTTCGCAAATCTAGGCTCCGTCCGTTTGCCAAGTTTGAAGTCCGTACGCCTTCGCGTTCGGAAGATACGGCGCATTTAGTGTGTCAGCTGTCTATCTACAACACTTTCCCAGTTATTCGAACCACAAGTGCAAAAAATCGCCCTTTTCACGTACCGCAGCCCACATTTTTGTTTCCCCTGGGGACGCCCCTGGGCCAATCACGCTAAATATTATATGGATGGAAAGCGAATTCGATGCTTACAAATTGCCTCGCTGAATGTGCCCATCTAACTATAACCGTTTCTCAGATAGAGCGAGATATTTGTTGACAATCGTCATTTTTTTCATACCCCTTTACATTCGACGCCCCCGTTACGGGGGGGGGGTTCCAGTCGGAATAGCGCCACCCCGTTTGGTGTGGAAAAACGAGAATGGCTTGCCTACCCGACAGTGAAAATTTTTCGAAGATATGTTTATTCGTTTTGACGTGATCCACGAACGTGACGGACGCACAGACGGACACCGGGTGACGGCATATTCTTTTAATGTCTGAAAGTGAAAGTCAACGTTGCGTTTACTATCTAGAGCCGTGCAACAGCAATATGGTAAAACCCTGATTTTTTTCACCGCACGACGCATTGCAAACACGGTCTTAGCCGTCGTCGAAATGTCTGTCCGTCTGTCCGTCACAGTCTGGCACTGTGCCAAAACGGAGAAACGTATCGTTAAGCAGTCAAGATCACATTGTAACCTCGTCACCTCATCCTCATAGTTTCTGGGGATACCAAAACTTTGCCAAAATTTCAATGCGATCACCCCAACGGGGGAATCAAATAAGGTTGAGGTGCATGGGTTGGAGTTACTGTTTTCAGACCAATAGTGGCCTATATCTCGCAAGCGGTGTAAGTTGACAAAATCATAACTAGAAGTTGCAGTCGTCGCTAATGCTCTCAACTAAGTGTAAGCTGAAAGCCGTCCTGCTGAAGGTATCGTGAGAAGTATTACGGTATATGAGTTTCGTTCCCATCGTTAGAAATTTAGTTCTGTTTACAGCAATGAAAAATTTTGAAAATCCGTTATTGACAAGGTTGTTGCCATGAGTTCGGTGTACTTTTTTGGGGTACGTGTGCTTACAATGGCAGATGAATAGGAAATCGTATTATGATCTATCAAATGATATCATTTTCACTGAATGATCGTTAAGCCAGATTTCAACGGCATGCCATTATCTATATCTCATTATTGCGAACACGTAACAAACGTAGCGAACACACACTGCAGAAATAAAAGCAATAGAATATCTTAGAAACGGTACAGGAGAGACATAGCTACAATGAAATACTAATAGGAACTTACGTACGCCCTTTACAATGGTGTAATGACCTTGGGTGATCTTGAGTGAGTGGCAGCAAGATTTTCAACAATACAGAGAGTAGTGCCGCTAGTGCGGCCTCTCTGAGATAGCTGAGCTTCTTGTTATTGTCGTAACATTCTGATTCTGGTTCTGATTCTGAAATTTAACAGAAAACTTAGAAAAGAAACTGATGAACACGAAAAATCGATGTAGCGATGGAGTGTTTATCTATTATAGGCTGCGGCCAGTCGCCACTGGCTCAGTTTAATGTCTTCGTAACAACAACGTCGCTATAGCAACGCTGCCCCTGATAGACTATCGGCTTCCATTTCATTTATTCGTTTACATCAGGCCATAAAGACTCATACTTAAAAATCATACACACAACACACAGATAAACATATAGACACATAGGTGTAGACATAGACAATGTTTTGACACATAACAAGAAATCATAGTGTTCCAAATGTGGACTGTTCCAGGTTCTACTGGGATCTGTTTATGCTAAACCTATTGATCGCCAATCTAATCATTCTTCCGGTTATCATTGCCTTCTTCAATGACGACCTCAGTGCTCACTGGATCGCCTTCAACAGCATCTCAGACACCTTTTTTCTGCTCGACCTTATCATCAACTTCCGCACAGGTTTGTATAGTGCAACAATCGTTTTTAGTCTGCTGTTATACGCTAACGAACTGACGAATTATATTAACAGCTCAGATGTTACATCTATCCATCTATGTAGATTATAGCGCTTATCCGCTTATCCATGTTGGATACTTCGCAGTCAGGCCGTCTGACTCGGCTAACCACCCAGCGGGCACACAAACGTTTAGTAAACGTTATAATAATGTTTACGATTACGTTTAGAATAGGTTCAGAATGTTCCGTTTATCGAACGTTTAGTTTTAGTTAAAACGTTTTCTTAACCACTTTTAAACGTTACGTAAACGTTTATCGCTAGTTTAAATCAAAACGTTTAGATTTAAGCTAGCGATAAACGTTTACGTAACGTTTAGAAGTGGTTAACTAAACGTTTATGTCCGTTTTAACATATTCTAAACCTACCGATAAACAATGCTGTGCCGGCTGGACATAGAAATTATAAAATTTGGA
>Ga0209149_1000931_pt1 | contig 13642 bp, 9 predicted proteins | sample WorMetTyACAVOLI2_FD_187423 | JGI IMG/M metagenome (GOLD analysis project Ga0209149, IMG submission 187423) | Marine gutless worms symbiont microbial communities from Max Planck institute for Marine Microbiology, Germany - Olavius algarvensis... ... | reverse complement strand
TGTGTGTTTTTTGTTATTGTTAATGTAGAATTTTTTATAAGTATTTAAATGTTTTGTAGTTGTTGATGACATGTTATTTTGTATTGTAACTTTCAACCTATGGTTGCATTTCAATAAATTACTTACCATCCGCGCAGCGTCTGGTTGTGGGTGTGTGTACGTATGTGTTTGTCAACGTGATTGAACCGTTTGAGACATCGTCATGAAATTTTATGGCAGCAAGACATGGTCAAAAGCTTCGAAAATGCCTGTATTCCGATGCACTGTGGCGCGCGGGCAGTGATTTAACGTCTCTGACGATCTAGTTTCTAATAATACGGTATTTTTAACATTCGTCCCAAAAATACACGACTACAATACATTTTGATTTTATGAAAGAGTGTATATAAAATACTATAATACTAATTATACAATTTTAATGTGACACGAAGAACGGTCTTAACCCTTTAATGGCCACATTAAAACCGCAGAGCAACGCACCATCATACAGCAATTAGGTGATTGGTACACTGGCCGTTGATGGGTGGGCTGTTACATTTGGTACAGCAAGGAGGGGCTTGGGCGGTCTGCGGCCCCGCCCAGTCCGCTCCTCACTGTACCAGATGTAACAGCCCACCCCATTAACGGCCAGTGTACGATCTTCACGATGTGGCACTATAATTGCCTCTGAATTCTAAAGGGTTAGGCCTATGACTGCCGTTGAATCACAGTTGTAGTACATAAAGAGCAAGCACCTGCACCTGTTAGTGGGTCATGCACTGCTATATATAGTTGTGGTGTTGATCAGCGACCCGTGCATTCTGCGTCAAGTATAATGATTGTAACGGATGTCATTATTGGTGGCACTGCGGTAACCATGGGCAACGGACGACGCTGACAGCAGCAGCAGTAGCCGGCGGCGTTGTGAGAATCGTCGAATTGTGTGTGAAGAGCCGTCGGACGGTCGTCAGCGTTTTATCGAACGTCATCGCCATGTGCGTGATCAGCAGGCAGTCGTAATCGATGTCGTGCCACGACCTGTGTCGCTATTTGGCCGGTAGAGCGTCGTCCAGGCTTGCACGGTGTGACGACAGTTCGCTTGTATCGAATAGACCGCCGTAATTCACTGTGCAGACTCCGCAAGTACCAGACATTTGACGGAAACTCCGAAGTGATTTGCGCTGTTGAAATAGAGACTATCTGTATGCCAATCACACCACAGTTTTCTAACAAAGTAAGTGAAACTTGTGTTGCTCTAAACGGTATATTTAAAAAGAGTTGTTTTCTGTATTTTCTCTAAATGATATTTTACAGACAGTATAATAGTAAAACACAACAAATTAACTAACAAATTTTATCATCAGCAACTGAACATATTGCTAACCTCCACAAACATTATTCATGTGACATTAACTTTCACTGGTCTTATCAATTTAACAAGTGTAACAGTAGGCGGATTTTACCGGTGAGATCACATTATAGAACGAGAATTCCTGCAGACGTATGGTTGTAAAATTCGTGAAAAAATCAATCAATCAATCCATCATTTATTGCCCAACAATATAGTACAGACATTGGACAAATAACTGATACAACAACAACAAATACTGAGTGAGTCAGACAACAAGGCTCGAGAGCACTAGCAGCTGCCCTTAAAAAGAGAAAAATACAAGGAAATACAACACGAACTAGTCAACAAGGTATTGTGAAAAATCAACTGAATTGACAGAAGGTTTAAAACTGGCTAGAAAGTAACGGAGGTCTGGACACTTGTTATAGCGCCGCTTACACTAGTCAGACCAGCAGCGCTTTACAATCTCGGAAGTAGCCGCTGATTGGCATGAGCTATGGTGTCGCAGCGCATTATGTGGCCATCCATTGCCTGCGATAACGGACAATTGGACCCACGGTGCAGCTAGCAGACATACCAACGCCCCAATCAGCCACACTAGGCCTTCACCCCGTAGTCCACAATAGGTGAGCTACTACTCATTTTCCGTCACGCTGAGAGTAGGAGGCTGAGATGGCCTGAGCACACACAGGTTAGCAACTTGCTCAAGGTTGCTTGCTAGAGAGGAACAAGAACTTAGCTATCGCCAACAGATCGCGCGTTAGCTGCGCACACAATACGCTGAGGGGCTCTATAGACTTAAATATTACACCGTGACCTTGAAATCTAGGTTAAGGGTCACTCAAGGTCACTGGAAACGGAACCGTTGGATAGATCATTGACGACTTAGTAGTAGTCGAGTTATTTGATGTTTAATACTATTGTGACCTTGAAATGTGGGTTAGAGGTCACTGAAGGTCATTGAAAGTGGTACCATTTGAAAGCTTGGGTACGGTTTCCAATTCGCCTTCCATAGTAACTATGGCCGTATCTTTAGCCATTTCGGAGATACACAGTGTCAAAGAATGGCGTGACCTTGAAAAGCAGGTTAGGGGTCGTTCAAGGTCATTGAAAATGGCGCCGTTTGATAGACCATATGCGACTTTCTATTGGTCGGCCATTGTAAATATAGCTCTATTTTGTACCAATTTCAAGTTCTTTGACGTTGAATAATATCGTGACCTTGATATCGGGGTTAGAGGTCACTCAACGTCGTTGAAGCTGGTGCCATTCAAAAGCTTAGGTGCTGTTTCCTATTCGACTTCTATAGTAACTGTGGCTGTATCTGTAGCCGTTTGTGAGATATTCAGGATCAAAAAATGGCGTGACCTTGAAAACCAGGTTAGGGGTCGTTCAAAATCATTGAAAATGGCGCCGTTCGATATACCATATCTAACTTTCTATTTGTCGGCCATTGTAAATATAGCTCTATCTTGTACCATTTTTGAGTTATTTGACGTTGAGTAATATCGTGACCTTGAAATCTGGGTTAGAGGTCACTCGAGATCATTCAAATTGGTGCCATTCAAACGCTTGGGTACGGTTTCCTATTCGCCTTCTATAGTAACTATGGCCGTATCTGTAGCCGTTTGTGAGATATTTAGCGTCAAAGAGTGGTGTGACCTTGAAAACAGGGTTAGAGTTCGTTCAAGATCATTGGAAATGGCACCATTTGATAGAACGCATACGAGTTGCTATTCGCCTTCCATAGTAACTATGGCGATATCTTGCATCGTTTCCGAGATATAGCGACTTATTGGTAGAAAATCGCGAATTTCTTATACCCCACCTGTATTTAGCGCCCCCCACAGGAAGTGACCCCGTCGGAATTTCGTGAAGCTGTTTGATGCTGGTAAAACTAGAATGATTGGGCTACCGTATGGTGAAAAAAAACTATGACTATGTTAAGCCGTTTTTATCTGATACCGGAACATTACGGACAGACAGACGGGCAGACGGACAGATTTGTTATATCAACAACATCAGAAAGTAAAAGCGCAGTTTTCGCTACGGGTTGAGAAATAGGCCTAAACTTATTTCCATTCAACCTTTACTAGATTCAACCACAGAAGATCTGTTTTGTAACTTGTAAGATGAAGTCATCTAACCACTGTCTTCATCCACTTCTGTCTCCAGATAAGACACTAATTAGAACCAGAGGCCATCGTTCCAGTTACCCACATGTAGTTTTAATCTCCATAAGAAATCCTTTGTCATCAGTTGTCTTTTTAAGTTTTTAACATGAGTGTGTTCTTGTTTTGTGTGTGTTGTTTTTCCATTTTTAAATTTTTTTTTTCAAATGTTTTATTAATTTCCTTGTATCACTTTTAACATTCTCTTGTAATTTTTGTTCATTATTATGAGTACTACTAACTAGTGTTACATGTACAAATGTATTACTGCATGCACGTTTGTTGCTGCTATTCAGTAAATTGTATGTAAGGTAAACTGTTCCAAATATCAGTAACACGCTCAAAAATAATGACGACCTTGCAGTGCAAGAACAATGGCGCTTGAAAATCTTATAAGGGTGCCCTCTTGTGACAAATTCAGATCTTAATTCAAACAGATTACAAAAATTACAAAATTCGATAATTTTTTTTTCAGTTATTACAAAATACATTTTAAATTTCGGTAGGCTTATGCTAGACCGCACTGGTCAGCGCGTTTCAGCTTTCAATAGCTGCCTACGAAACTGATAATAATAGTGCCATTTGATATCCATACCAATGAGCTGATATGTGTATAAAGCAGAAGGTAGGTTGAGTTTAGTAAAGTTTGATAATTCAGTCTATAAATGCTAGGTCACATCGGATACGGTTGTGACCAGTGTCAGCAGCTGACGGTCGTGATGAGTGGCGCCGGTGCCTGTCAAGGCGCCGCTGTGCATCGCGCCGCCATCACCAGTCGAACGCGCCGTCGCCTTGACCAGGAGAAGGTCAAGTGCATGCAGCGCTACGAGACGCGTGAACAGCGAGTTCTCAAAACACTCAACTACTGTCTCACGGCGCTCGAACAACTCGAAGGCTGGGCTGTCTTTGCCATCTTTCCTACCGACGAGATCCACACAGGCGACAGGTATTTTCATCAGAAAATAGCCTATATTTCAGTTGCAAATTATAAACAATTATTTCCAGTAGTTCACTCAATACGCATAGTACCGGTATGTGCCGGCCTTCTGGTAACGCCGGGTCGTTTTCCTCAGATTTTTTCCCTTTATAGCGTTCGAAAATTAGAATTCCCAGTGGCTGTCTAGAGGAAACCTCCAATTTTAAAATAATAACGATCGATGACGTTACTGCTAGAGCTAGAAAGTTTAAATTAAAAGCCCCATTAGATATTGTAAAGTACTCGCTTTCAGTACAAAAAGTTTTCAGATAGGGGGCGTCCAGGGGGCGCAGGGCCTGTAATGTAATTTTGGGACCCCTTTAATATCTCGGTAAGTACTGGAGCTAGAAAGTTGACATTAAAAGCACAATTAGATATGGCAAAGTACTCGTTCTATGTACAAAAAAATTTCCGCTAGGGGGCGTCCAGAGGGCGCAGGGCCTCTAATGTAAGCTTAAATTTGTGACCTTATATTATCTCGGAAATAGAGCTAGAAAGCTGAAATTAAAAGAACGGAATTAGACATCGATGACTCGTTTCGGATATAAAATGTTTTCCGCAGAAGCGTCCAAGGGGCGCAGGACCCCTGATGTAAATTTGGGGCCCCTATTATCTCAGAAACTATGCAGCTAAAATGTTGAAATTAAAAATACAATTACATATGGACAAGTACTTGCTTTCAGTAATTTTTTTCCGCTAGGGGCGTCTTGGGGCACAGGACCCTCTAATGTAATTTTATGACCACCCGCTGTTATCTAGGTACTATCAGTGGTGGGAAGTTAAACTTTAAAACGGAGATAGGTATAGTCAAGTACTCGTGTCTCGAGTAAAAATCTGTAATAAAAGTCCTGTTCAGTCCAATGATTCGTGAAGGCAGTCCAGGGTAAAAGGCAGTTCAGGGGCAACAGCTACAGAAACGTAATAAATCTGCAAATATAAAGGTTAAAATACTGCAGTTTTTACAGAAGTTAACGGCGATTGACACATTTACAACTGCAAAAATCACAAAAAGATGATTACTCAGCAGCACGTTAAATTTAGGCGAAGTGTTGGTGGGTAATCACTTTTCTGTGATTTTTGCAGTTGTCACTTTTTACATTTATTACCGCGCGACGCGTATGCATAGCGCGGACTATGCTGTCGCAAGATGTATGTCTGTCCATCTGTCTGTCCGTCTGTCACACGCCGGTATTCTGTCAAAATGGCTAAACATATCGTTAAACTTTTTTCACCGTCGGATAGCCACACCATTCTAGTTTTCCACACCAAACCGGATGGCAAATACTCCGACGAGGACCCCCCCCCTAACGGGGGCGTCGAATGCAAGGGGGTATGAAAAAATCACGACTTTCGACCAATATCTCGCTTCATCTCGGAAATGATGCAAGATAGAGCTATAGTTACTATGGAAGACGAACAGGAAACCGCACCCTACCTTTCGAATGGTATGGTAGTTTGAATGACCTTGAGTGACCTCAAACCCAGATTTCAAGGTCACGATATTATTCAACGTCAAATATCTCACAAACGGTACTGGATAGAGCTATGCTTACAATGGCCGACCAATAGAAAGTCGAAAATGATCTGTCGAACGGCGCCATTTTCAATGACCTTGAATTTTCAATGACCTTGAACGACCATACACTCAAGTTTCAAGGTTACGCCATTCTTTGATGCTGAACATCTCAGAAACGATACAAGATACAGACATAGTTTCAGTGGAATACTAATAGGCACTTACACACGCCCTACTCAACAGTGTCATTTCCAATGGAAGCGCGCGCGGTCTCTCTGCAACAGCTGAGCTTCTTGTTTTATGATAGTGACAAAAGCCGTTGTCGCACGTTGTAGTTCATACAGTACGTTTGTGGAGCAGCGGTTCCGTTGTATAATAGTGCAGCTACAAGGTTTCGTTGACGCACTCAAACGCCGCGAACAGGTCAGTATAATCATCAGCACTATTTTTATTAATTAGCAGCTTAAGACCGCAAATCAAATTAAACAGTTTTTCAATCTGAATACAGCAGTAAAAGCTGACACATAATTCTTTCGTTGTAATTAGCTTCGTAAATAATACGTGCTGTATTTTTTAAGATATCGGTTGTGAAGAGGCTTTGTCTGACCTTTAAGGGTCACGGATGGTCGCCAGTAATGACAGTGTTTAATGTCTTTCTATTATAGTAGGCCTAACTACGTCTGTATCTGCAGCGTGCATCATTTTCGAGATATTGTCACATATTGGTTGAAGACGGCTTAATAAGTTATTTGTCATACCCTCCTATGTCTAATGCCCCTTCAAGGATGACCCTTGGATTTTACCACAATATTTGTAATGAAGAAACTAGAATGTTAGGATACGTGGGTCCAGGATCACCCACCCACAGCGCGATCTTCAGCACGATCTTCAGCCATGCGCGGGGCTTTGGTCTTAGGCTCGAAGTCGGAACTGTCCTCCTGGATCGGATGAGTTTGAATGACCCACTTCAAACAGTACGACCCTTTGAGTTTTGAAAATATGCCGGGGGGGTCGATCTTTACCCATCGACGTGAGCAAGTCCTCGCACTGAATTGGCTGTCGAAGTAGGCCTATTACTCATTTCACTGTCAGCTACGCCATGCTATTTGAGTACTTCAGTCCTGCCTAGCCTCTGTAGTAGATACGGCCGCAGTTGCTTACTTGCCAACACTAACGTCAACTCTGCTTTTAGTAGCTGTAAGTTACTGAAAGTTTGCATTATTGCAATGTATGCATATTCAGTGTGTATGAGAACATCTTCGTCTCCAGACCTCAGAATCCAGACGACACAATCTAGCGTCCGGATTCTGCACAAATCCGCTGTATATTGTAAAATTGGAAACTACAAATCTCAGAGCGAATTGGAAACTTGCAGTTTCACAGATGTTTCTGTTCATCCACCAGATTGCTGGACGATTTTTTGCACTTTGACTTACCGTTTTCGATATATTCGCTGTTTTAGAGGGCCAACATTTTGATTTTTGGGGGATTCCTGGGGGTACCGCCCAAAAGGGGAGAATACACACCCGGGACACATATGTAGGCCTATCACCATGCAAAATTTCACGCCGATCGGTGCCACCGTCGCCGAGATATCTGTAACAGGACACAGCAAAAAATACAGCTATCAACATACCCTTCCATACTCCACTACGCTCTGTATGGCGGGTAATAATTCTGCAGCAGTGTTGTGTCATACAGCCAGGTCGTTACGCTGTAGTGGAACATAAAAAGCTTAGCTGATCATATTAGTAGTAAGCTTACGTGGGATGGCTGTTGTTGTCTATAGCTGCAGACATCGGCACCTGCAACACCCGACGTGTGTGGTCGGTCAGCGCCTGTCGGCGTGGCGCCGGACGAGCTCAAGCTTGACCTCGGCTCGTCATCGCCACCTCCCGGCGCTGATCGATCACGCCCTGCCGCGACATCCGCACATACCACCAGCGACGGCGATGACGACGACGCTCGTTCCAACGACGATCAGCCGCCGGCGACGGCAGGACGCCTCAAAGCTCACGTCGCCTCTATGGCCAAGCGATTTGTTGAAGATGGCAGAGCGATTCGGCGCTGCGTCCTCGAACATCTCCACAGGTAACTTCATCGTCTCAACTTTATCACGTAATACACTTCCACGCGTGACATTCATTAGGCTGAAGCTTTATGGAAATATCAAAATGTCTCTGAAAATGTCTCATATCGTCACCTGTCGTCGTTCTCTAGGAAATCACATTTTGTATTTTTATCAAGCGTTAACGTAAACGTGAACGCGTAAATCAGTGGCGTAGCCAGGAATTTGCGATACGGGGTGCGTAATTGCGTTCTTTTCACGATTTAGTGCGCCAATTTCTTGATCCAAACATAGCAACTGCCGTTGACCTTCAATTCCCTTCACCGCTGTAAGCTCTTTTGGATATTGTTCGCATGCCTATAGAAGCTGCAGTGATCTACCTGAAACGTTATGATTTGGAAAAATGTAAAACAAGTACTGCGCAAAGCCATGACGCTTTTGGTCACCTCGTATTGCTTGACTATAACATACGATTGGGCAGGTTTTACGTGTAAATCACTGAGAAATCGTGTGCAAAAATATTATGTATTTTCCTCACCTTGTATGTCTTTGTCTACGCCACTGGTGTAAATGTAAACGTAAGCGTAAACGCTGCGCCATTGAGATATCTTTTCCGTCTGTCCGTCTGTCCGTCTGTCTGTCTGTCTGTGACGCGCTTAAACTGTGAGTAAACAAAGGACTTTTTGCAAAATCTATTTACACCACCTTATAGGACAGGGATCTAGTTCGGTTGTGAAAGAAACACGAAAATATTTGCAACCGTTTTTACCGCGCGATGCTTCGTGTCTGTCAGTAGTTAGCTTCAACAGTACAAATCGTCGAATAGTCCTTTATTGTTAGTTACCTAGGCTACAGATTTATTACTGCATGCAGTTAAATGCGCTGTTCAGTTGTTTTTGGCATAACGTTGAGGCTTCTTGTCATAAACATTTCGTCGTCTGCTGCCGCAATCAACACCGCCGCTTACTATGAACGATGTGTCATAACTTGCGAGACGGTGGCCGTGGTCCACCGGCGACGCTGTTGACAACATGTGGCCTGTTGCAGCGGTAACAGCAGGCACTAAAGCCAGACATAGGCTCAAAATCGTGATTTCTGCCTACCCCACCTGAATTCGACGCCTCCGTTAGGGGGAGGGAGGTCCCCGTCGGAATATTGCTATGCCGTTTAGCATGGAAAAACTAGAATGATGGATCTACCCGAAAGTGAAAAATTTTGATGATATGTTTATTAGTTTTGACATAATTCACGAACGTGACGGACACACAGACGGACAGACAAACAGACAGACAGACACCGCATGACGGCATAAGCATAGGCCGCGCTTATGCATAGCATCGCGCGGCAAATACTAAACTGAACTGTTCAGTTCAGTTTCTCGCTGTGCATTGAACCGGCGACGAGTTGCGACGACCGCGACCGGCGACCGCCGTCGCTGATTCTTGACTGTCAAGATCCCGCGACGGCGGTCGCCGGTCGTCGCTGGTTCAATGCACCGCGGAAAACTGAACTCAGCTGAACTGACTGAACTGAACTGAACGATCCAATTGAGTTGAGTTCAGTTTTCCGCTGAGTATTGGGCTTAAGACCATGGTGACTTGAATCGAATCGAAGAATCGATTAGTTTACATGTATGCGGATCGAAAAAAAATATTTTTTTTCGAATTGTAATAACAATAAGCCTTTATTGAAATCAAGTTGACAAACCGCAACTTGCTACAATGACATACCAAACAATCATTGTAATGGTCTACATGTAGTGTCGAACTGTCTGTCATGCGTGTTGTGGTCGACAGGTGTCGCAGAGACCTTCACACGGTGCTGCAGTGGGGAGTCCGATCACTCGACGAGTTACACGACGTCATCGACGAGACCATGGCCGACGAGCTGTCGTGCATGGTGCGCGAGAAGATGCTGCGCATCCTGTCCGAAATGGCCGACTTCGAGGAAGCTGCTGAGGAGTTCGAACGGACCATGGCGCAAGGCGCAGCTGCTGCATCTGCCGGAGGACAACACAGCGCGCCCGAGAAGCCGAAAGCTCCTGATCCAGATGACGACAAGGATGACGTCATTCCGGAACGTCTAACCGGTGAGTCCAACGATTGTATTTCGAGATACGAAAGTCAGCGAATGCAATCTGAGATGAGAGGTATCAAAAGTGTACAAATAATCAGTCCACAAAACAGCGATATATTCCGTTGCAGTGTGAATTTAATTAGTAATCTGTGCCCAGATGACTTGTACAACAACTTAGCTATCGCAAACAGATTGCGCATAAGCTGCGTACACAATACGTCGCAGGCACACCGTGACCTTGAAATCTAGGTTAAGGGTCACTCAAGGTCACTGGAAACGAAACAATTGGATAGATCATACACGACTTACTATTACTCGAGTTATTTGACGTTGAATATTATCGTAACCTTGAAATGTGGGTTAGAGGTCACTCAATATCATTGAAAATGGTACCATTTTAAGGTATGGGTACGGTTTCCTATTCGCCTTTCATACTATGGCCGCATCTAGCCGTTTCGGAAATATTCAGCGTCAAAGAATGGCCTGACCTTAAAATCTGGGTTTGGGATCGTTCAAGATCATTGAAAATGGTGCGGTTCGATAGACCATGTAGATCCTATGACTTTCTATTGTCGGCCATTAGTTCTATCTTGTGCCATTTGCGAGTTATTTGACGTTGAATAATATTATCGTTGTAGAATATTATCGTTACCTTGAAATATGGGTTAGAGGTCAATCAATCATTGAAACTTATGCCATTCGAAAGCTTGGGTGCGGTTTCCTATTCGCCTTCTGTAGTAACTACAGTATGGCCGTATCTGTAGCCGTTTGAGATATTCAGCGTCACAGAATGGATGGACCTTGAAAACAGGGTTCGGGTTCGTTCAAGGTCATTGGAAATGGCACCAATTGATAAGTAACTTGTAAGTAAGTCTGGATATTTATATCCGGCGCCAGAATCACGAAGACGTCTCAATTGCGGTCGAGAACAGGTGAATTTTCAGTGCCCGCTTGAAGGCGCTCTCCGACAGGTCCGGTAACCGTAGTTCAGGTGGCAGACGGTTCCATGTGGCTGGTCCGTTGACTGCGAAACTTCGCTGTCCAGTTGCAGTTGATAAATCGCACACGAGTTCCTATTAGCGCTCCATAGTAACTATGGCGATATCTTGTATCCTTTACGATATAGCGAGTTATTGGTCCAAAATCGCGCAATTTTTATACCCACTTGTATTTAGAGCCCCGAAAGGGGTGACCCCGTCGGAATTTCGCGAAGATGTTTGATACGCATAAAACTAGAATGATTGGGCTACTGTGTGGCGAAGAAACTACGACAATAGATTATAGATTCTTGATAAGTAACTTGTAAGTAGAATACGGGAACGTGACGGATGGACAGACAGACTGACGCGCGATAAAAACCGGTCAAATGTCAGTCAGTCCGTCCGTCCGTCCGTCCGTGCGATTTCAACATTTTCAAACCCCTAAGGCTTCGAGACCGCTGGGCAGAGGTCGATGAAACTTGGCACGCATATTCTATCGATCGCCGGACAAAACGTTTAGTAAGCGGAATTTTGAATTTTGGCCCCTGCGCCACGCGGGGCCACCCCGAACTTAGCCCAGTCGGGAGAGATCATCCACCTCGAGGGCGTGCTTTTATCTAGCAAAACTATAGGCCTAGTTCGGTCTTTCAACTCCTCAAGTTTCCTTTACGATTTATGACGCTATATAAATTTGACTGACTGCTGTTTTCCGAGGCCGTACAGGTTAATTTTGTTAGCGGTCGCGTGTATAACATGTAGGTAGTAATGACGTGGAACGTGCCGCAGCACGGTACGTCAGCGAGACTCAAGCTGACACTAGCCATCACGGTCCGCCATCAGTTGACCGCCTCGCTGTCCACGAACGTCGTACCAGCAGCGCCACCACTTCACCCGACAACTGGCTCAACTACTACTCGCGCCATCACTCCGTGCCGTCCCCAGGCGGCGCCGTCGATGGACCACACGACGCGTGGGCAGCGACCGCGGACGTAGAGGACGACGACGACGAGCAGTCGACGTTCCGCAGTGACGGCAGCACGCCGGAACCACCGCTGTCAGCCAGACCCAAGAACCTCGTCAACCATCCCAAGATTCTCAAGGACCAGCTTCATCGGAGTATGGCAACACTCGGCACGACGCATGACGTCAAGTTTCTCAACAGATCGTGGACATTTTCCGGCCGCTGATACTCTGCCACGCTTGTTACGCACCCGCCGCAAGCCGGGGGGGGGGGCTTTACGCGATGGTATACCGTACTGTTACATTACCCAATTTTTCACGGTACGACACTATGAAAAGTAAAGCGATCCACCCAACTACAATAAAACTTGGTTGTATTGCAGCTGTGCGAACCGCAGTCTCTCTGCCTGTTCAGTGTAATGAACAGTGGCTAAACACAACATCAGCAGAACACATGGGTTACTGGATCCCAAACTAAAATATAACGTCTTTCGTAAAGATCGTAATAGACACGGCGGTGGTGTGTGCATTTTTGCATCTAATCACCTGAAAACTGTTAAAGTAGATTTAGATGATAAGTATAACCATCTAGAGATTCTATGCATTGACATCGTTACTAAGACACTGTCATTGCGTGTTTTTGTAATATATCGACCGTCGCTGCCGTTATGTATCTTGCAAGTGTATCCGCACTTACTGTCTGTTAAATCGTGTAAATGTAGTAACTGGTGATTTAAATTCTACAAAAATCAGTTGGACTGATTTTACATGTCCAAATGATAATATTCATAAACCATTGTTAGATTGTGTTATCGAGTGTGGCTTTTCTCAAGTAGTAGAATTTCCAACCCGGCAGACTCATATTTTAGACATCATCCTAATATTATTATTATTATTATTATTAATCAAGCACTGATTTAGAGTGACACCATCACAATAGTTGCGGGGGCACTGTACATAGATGAAGTTCAACGTGTGTTAACTGTATCCGAGAGACCTCCCATTGGTTATAGTGATCACTGCTGTGTTGAGCTATTGTTAGTTGATGTCGCAGAGGAAAACACCGTACTGAACTCCAGCTAGGCCTATTATCTGTGGCGTAGGGCAGACTTTCCCGGTATAAATGAATATCTAGCACATATTGACTGGTATAATCTTATTTGTAACTTCCCTGCCGCTATCGATATGTGGACAGCTTTCGTGAATGTTGTTTATCATGCAATCAACCTGTAAGAAACTTATGTTCCGATCAAATCCTCCAAAGTGCATTATGCTCACCATAGAAAGTGTAATAGCCCTGACTACCCTAAAGAAATTCGTAAAGCATTTGCCATGAAACTTCGTTGCTGGAGAAATTACAAAACTGATAGCAGAAGTCATTTACAAAAAACACAGTATTACAAACGTGTTCAAATATGTAAAGAACTTGTTCATCGTTATGAAATGGACTGCGAATTATGAATATTAGAAGCAAATAATATTGGTGCATTCTACAGGTTTGTTAATAAAAGGCTCAGAAATAAAACTGGCATCAGCCCATTGCATAACAGTTCTGGACACCTAAT
>Ga0209149_1000930_pt1 | contig 13649 bp, 8 predicted proteins | sample WorMetTyACAVOLI2_FD_187423 | JGI IMG/M metagenome (GOLD analysis project Ga0209149, IMG submission 187423) | Marine gutless worms symbiont microbial communities from Max Planck institute for Marine Microbiology, Germany - Olavius algarvensis... ... | reverse complement strand
CGTGATACGCAGATATAAACAAAGTGATATTTTGTTGTTAAGTAGTTGCGTAAAGTTGGTAATTAAGCGAAGTTGTCGCCTACACTGTGGACGTGGTTAATTTTAAGTAAGTAAGTAAGTAAGTAAGTCTTAAATTTATATAGCGCATTACGCAACGCCTCTAATGCGAAGTGTCTAGAGTACGGCCATCCGTAAATCGTGATTCTGAGCGAATATATGGCTCCACTGCGTGCTGTGCAGCTCGGAGCGCTATACGTACGAAATACGTGACACCGCGGTCAAGCCTAAAAACCGGCCCGGCCCGGCCGGGGCACGTAAATATTACCCCAGTTATCACTGCAGTCGACTTTGGCCAAACACTGGCGCCTTTAAATTTAGGCTGAAGATTTCCCTTTAGAATATTTTGGATCGAAATAGACACATAAAAACCACGAATTAATCGAAATTCACATGACTTGCGCTGGACGTTTTTGCCGCGCGATGCGATGCATAAGCGCGGCCTATGCTGTCATGCGGTGTCTGTCCGTCTGTCTGTCTGTCTGTCTGTGTGTCTGCCACGTTCGTGAGTTGCGTCAAAACGAATAAAGATATCTTCGAAAATTCTCACCATCGGGTAGCCAAGCCATAATAGAATTTTATGCGCTAGTAAATCTGAAGCCGCAGTAATTGGTAATAAAAAAAATGTAAATATGTTAAAGCTGACTACAGACAAACACAAAGCATCGCGCGGCCTCTCTGCGACAGCTGAGCTTCTTGTTATTAATTGCAGTGGCATGCAGATCGTTACTTCCTCGAGTATTATAATTATTGTATCACTAGTGCGATAACTGCGATTGTCATTGGTAACTACTTGCTTGCTTGCTTATGTTCACTGTTTTCCCGTAATCCTGACAATAAGTTACAAACAAAAAATTTGACAGCACCCAGAGAGCGCAAACCCCCACCAAGGCCAAAATCTCACAGGGGGTAGTTTTTTTACGGGGGGAGAGGTGGATGACCTTGAAACGCGCTCCAAGGTCATCTAGGAGTTGGACAGAACACATACGACTTCCTATTAGCGTTATACTTTTGGCCGCATATCTTACCGTTTCTGCGCTACAGTCGATTTTATGCCGAAATGACCTTGCTGGGCGACTGTGACCTCTAAATGACAGTGAACGTCAATCCAGATCACCCCCAGAATAAAACCACCTTGAGACTGGGACTGGGCCAAGACCTTCCTTCGGCAAAAAATTCATGCAAATCCTTGCATAACTTTTTGCGTCAGGCTGCGGACGGACAGACAGAATGGCAGACAGAACGACTTGATCGTAAAACCTCCGCCTTATGAGGGGGGGGAGGTAAAAACAAAATCAACCCAAACTCAATAGGTCGCCGGCTATGGCCATGCAGCGCAACGACGACCGACCTGCTGGTAGAACTAGAGAAGCCTGGCTGTAGATCACAGGTGGTCCAGGTTCCCTGCGTCGGTAAGTCCTCTCAATTCGCTGTAGTCGAACTGTGACGTCGACACTGGTCCCGAGTCCATGCGCCGCCACGCAGACCTTCTCCGAACTACCGCTCACCCACTGATTAGTCGTCGTCACCAACAACCCACCCCTACACGCGTGCACATCATGTCTTCTCTTCTATACAGCGTTATTGCCGCGCGATGCTATGCATAAGCGCGGCCTATGCCGTTATGCGGTGTTTGTTTGTCCGTCTGTCCGTCCGTCACGTTGGTGTATTCTGTCGAAAAGAACAACCATATCTTCAAATTTTTTCACCGTCGAGTGGGCACACCATTCTAGTTTTCTGTAGGCTCACCAAACGTTATGGCAATATTCCGACGGGGACACCCTAACGAGGGTCTCGAATGCAGGTTGGGTAGACAAAACTCGCGGTTCTCGACCAACATCTGGCTTCCGGATTGATGACTACGGGTACCCTGCAATTAAAGAGTGCAAGGTGCCTGTCATGGTTGGTCACACAGTCGCGTGAATTGTCACCAAATGGCAGGATGGATCGAGCTGGGTTTTTTTTCACGCAATGCTATGCATAAGCGCGGCCTATGCCGTCGTGTGGTGTCTGTGTCACGTTCGTTGAAACGAGAAAAAATATCCTCAAACTTTTTCACCTTCTGGTACATCCACCATTCTAGTTTTCCGTACCAGGCGTTATTGCAAGATTTCAACGGGGACGGTGTTACTAAAAGCTGCTCCGGCCCCAACTAATGACATTGCTATTCATAGTTGTCGACTGAAGCACTTGCTGCAGTAGGCTAAATCTGGATATGACATTGCGCGAGAACGAGAATGAACGAGACTGACGTTAGTCGTTGTTGCGCAATCTTTATTCGTTATTTGTCTCCGTTCACTGCGAAGTTATCAATTTTAATGCCACATGTTGTTAGTTTACGCTTATTCAGTTACGTTTCGCCGCACGCCCCCTCCCCCGCCCAGGCCCCCCACCACACGGAGCAGTATGTGTCATTCATTGGGGCCGGAGCAGCCGGAGCGGCCGGAGCAGCTTTTAGTAACACCCCAACGGGGACCCCCTAACTAGAGCGTCGAATGCAGACGCAGTATGAAAAGATCGCGATTTTCGACGAATATATCTCTTCATTTATGAAATGATACAAGAAATGACTATAGTTGCTATGTAACGCCAACAGGAACTTATATGCGGTCTATCGTATGGTGCCATTTCCAATGACCTTGAATGTCCCCTAACCCAGAATTCAAGGTCACGTCATCAGGGACGATGTCAATTGCAACCAGAAGTTTGGCCGCGGCGTTCGGCTGACACGGTATGCCCCCGTCCGCCTCTAATGGCACATTTTGTTTCCCGAGTTAAGAAGAGGCAGAGATGAGACGTACAGATGATGTGAACTTGTGACCTTGACCTTTGACCTTGAAACTGGTGTGCAATGTAGCACGTGTAGCACGATCTATACGCGGCAACCTGGGCAGCGAGACTAGCGCGGCGACCGAATTTCAGTGGGCGGGGCGGGGCGGGGCGAGACGTCATCGCTATCGATCGATCGGCTAGCAGCAAGTCTTGCTGCTTAAACGGCCGAAATTGACAAATAACTGTTTTGGCGATAAAATTCTAGATTTAAAAAGCAATTTTCGACAATTGGGCTCAGTTACAATGTTGCGGTCCCTCATTAGAATATTGCGTGCGAGTTTGGTGCAAATTGATATGGAAAATGGCCGAGAAATACGCCAAACGTTACCCCAACAACAACAACCAGCGGTATGCGGCAAGTTCGCATTCGGAAGATATGGCGCAGGATGTGTGTCAGCATTAATGAGCCTGGTGACCGTTACCTTTGACCGTTTGACCTTGAAACTAGCACGCGATTCGCATCTGGGGTAGGGAACCTTCATTTCGAATTTGGGCACGCTAGGCCTTTGGGTTCTCGAGTTGTTCGCTATGTACGCGACGGACGGACGGACGGACCGACAGACAGATGGACAAAAGCAACGCTTACTGACCCTTTCCTACGGGCGGGGGCATAATGACCGGACGTCATACGTACGCTAGATACACGGATGCTGACCCGCTAGCCACCGACCAATCACAGCCTATCTCGCACCGTACCTCGCATTTTACCACCTCGCAGACTCGCACCTCGCACCTCGCACTTTACCCCCGCCCTGCTGATGCATCTTTCATAATTGCCGATGCATTCCTTCAATCTTGTGTTTATAGGGTGTCGACAGCGATTAAGTTAGGCCGGTTCAACGTGAGAATATAGTTCCACGCCCCCAGCTGAAATTATGGCACCTCACTGGCTCCAGAAAATGCAAATCCCAGAACCGCCCGATGACAGCATAGAGACCAACAAACCGGAAGTCGTCGTCGTCCTCGTCGACGTCACACTTGACGGCGTTGGCAAACAGCAGAAACACAACAAACAGTGACGTCATCAGGGCAGACATGACGCTTGCTGCCTGATCTTCGACAATTCCAATTATTCAAATTACTAGCTGGAAGCGATCAAAACTTGCTACGCGAAACCGTCCGGACTTCTGAAGCTACTCCGACGAGACGCGGTTATAAATACAGTTTCTCAACAACATGCAGCCGATCAGCAGACGCTAGGCTGAGGCTCGTCGGACTATGACCGGGTAAATAAGATTTAGCAACAGCACTTCTGCTTTAACGTTTTAGACAGCACAGCCGCTCGCCGAAAAGGACAACTGCATTATTGTTATCTGTTGGGCTTTATTATGGACGCCCGCTCAGCGTAGCTTGAGCGAAGTCCATGTTATGTTTTGCGAATGTCTTTTCATTTATTTTTTTATGGCCGCCTTGTTCTCCGGCCCAGTTAACGGAGGTTCGCGAAACTTTTACACGTGGTGGACCTTGAGTGTGAATAGAGAAGTTACTACTTCGATTTTTTCCTGGTCCTCCTTAAACTACAGGGTGGGCCAAAAAGTGACGAAATTTGGCATATTTTCAGATCCCGCCCGCAAACTTTCTGTCTCACGCCCGAACGCGGCAGAATATTGTAATTCTGAAAAAAAACACTTGTTAAGCACAGACGGTTGCTCTACACGTGTGCCACGTTTGGTGAACTTTAGCCTACAAACCCCTGAGATCCACGCGCCATAAAATTCTTAAAAACTAATGACATGGATGAATAGCCTGGGACATGTTTTATTTCCATTCCCTAGATGGCAGCACGACCACGCCCGAACTCCGTGGAATACGGTAATTCTAAAACAACTACATTGCTGCCCTCGGCTAAATGTACGCGTCCACTCTTCCAAGGTCGAACTGGCTGCGGCGGGCGTCCATCCGGTTGGCATGATATCGTCACATGCCAGCATCTACTAGGACTTTTCACTTTGTAAATGACAAGCTGCCTTCACGGACTCCTGATCACATTCACATTGACTGTATCACTGACTATTTTTGTACAAAGCCCTTGAAGCCTCTTGTGCTGCAATCTGCATACGTCGCTCAAAATTTGTCATTATTACATTACATTACATTTACATTACATAATGACAACATAGGGTCACAGCTTATCGACCCCGTCAGCAAATTCGCTAGTAAAATTAATATTTGCAACTGAAATACTGTCATCGTTAATTAAAGAGTGAAAACTGCAATTGTCACTGATCGTAAAGGGTTAAAGAGGTTTGTGAATTAGAAGCAGACGTCATTATCGCCGCCTGGCGTACTACGCGGAACTTTGACATGAAAACAGTCTCCTCCACCAGGGTGTAGCCTGTCTCACGGCCACCGTGACTGAGTCTGAATGATTCACTAGTGATGCGTCGATTACGAGTTTTTGAAAATAAATATAAATACCACGACGATTTCTTGGATAGCTTCTAGAAACATTGACGAATTTGAATGAAAATGTTGAGACAATATACCCTAGCTAAGAAAATGCTAAGGCTAAATGTCTAAAATACAGGGTTCGCTAAAAATACCGACATATCTCTTGCTAATAACTGAACAGCGGTTGAAGAATCGTATTTTCTAATATTTTGTGTGACTGTTGACTGCTAAAAATTTATATTAACATGTATACATTTAGCTAGCGATAATAACGCGAAAGCTACATGAAATTTAATGCTGAAACATTAAGATTTTTGAGCTTGTTGTTTGGATTTAGGAGAAAATGTTTTTTTTTAAAATTTTCAACAGACATCTGATGCCATATCAACATAATAGTGACGTCATTGTGACGAAATTTTCGTTGTGATATATTTGCGAACAATAATTGAAGTAATTTATTAATTTTTATCGTTGTTGTTGTCATTAATTAATTGTCCTGTTGAACAGCGCACTTGCTGATATGTGCCAATTTGCCACAAGGTACTAGTCAACTCAATTGCATGTAGGCTGTGTGAAGTCTTTGAACGAGACGGAGGGGGGGGGGGTTAAAGGACGGCGGAGGACACTTTGAACATTTATGTTAACTCTAAAAGTGTTTTCTTTCTAGTTCAAGTGACACTGACACTCTCAACGCGGTTAATAGTTGAAGCACTGCACGATTGTCACGTTTAAAGCAGCGTATAAGCTCGTCAGTATACTGTGGATAATAAAACGAAACATAGCGCAGTTCTGTATGCATAATAGGGTGATTAGCGTGCAGAAACGCATGACAGCTATAAGTGGTTAAATATTTTTGCCAACGGCAGTGTAATGTGTACGTCAGAAAGAGTGTTGCAGCAGTACGTTTTACCACTGAAAATAAGCACAATTCATTAAACGGTTGTAAATGAGTGAAAACTGAAAATTACAGAGCAACATGCTTGTTATTTATTAGTCATTTATGAGGTAAGCAGCGCTTTGCTGTCCACTTTTTACCCTCCCCGAGTCTCTCGCAAGTTTCGCAACCATTATGGAAATATTAAATGCCGTTGCTATAACATCACTTTTACTGACGTCCTGATTACATTACTAATCATACTGCTGTTAGCGAAAAAAAATTCGTCAACTGGGTACATTTATTTTAAGTGTTTACAATCAGCATTTCCACAGCTATGTTGTGTGAAATTTTCGTTCATGTTGGTCAATTTTCAAGGATGTATTCCAAAAAAACTAAAATGGATGTTTTTGTGAACACACTGTACATGTAGTAAACGAAACAACAGAGTTAGCAATCTTCACTAACTAATCACGGAGAGAGAAACACGAATGAGAATAATAAATATTACGGTGCAAAATTTTAATTTCTTGCGACATCTTTAACTTTCAAAGTGCACTGCGTATTAAAAATAGCAAATTCTTCCAGTAAAATTTAGTTGGCAAGTTTTCAACGTAAGTTTTCAATCAGTCAATCAAAAGAAATAGAATGAAAAACTAAGAAGATTAGAGTTAATGGACAAAATCTGGAAAGAGTGAAACGATTTTGTTACCTCGGAAGTTTGGTGAGCGAAGACTGTAGAAGTTGTCATGAAGTAAAATTGAAATTAATATATTAAAATATATTGAAAAATATTTAATTTTAAAATTTGCTTGCTTGATTGCCTATAGGAAAGAGAATTGCTTTGGGAAACGAAGCTTTTAACAAGAAAGACATCTCATGCGAGGATCCCTCAGCCGTCATTTGAAGAAACGTATGATGAAAGCATTTGTTTTGTTTGGAGTGTTTACTTCAGGCACGGCGACCAATGTACATTTGAAGTAATCGAACACTGTCGATATATACTCGAAAGAACATGTTGATTCGTTCGACTCATCTCTAAATGACACTGAGGGTTCTATCAGGCCGTGGGAGGGCTGTGGTGTGGGTTGGTGCCTGGTACGTGCAGCTGCAGTGTCAGCGAAATCGACAACAATCATGACTCAGCGTCCATTCAGCTGCAAAGCATCTCATCGTCTTCCTTTTATCCTCGTCACGTTTAGTGATGCAACGAGTAGCGAAATCTATATTCATCTTTATTCATCCGAAAACGGTAGAAGTTAGCAAAACATATAAACAGCAGACTTAATAAACTTAACTATACAACTGTGCAAAAAGTCGCGTCGGACGAACATGCCGAGCTCCAGAAAATAATATGATAATGCGTTGCTTAGAAAGTGTACCTTTGTATGCTTGTTTTGTGTGTATTTATCTACCATGTAGTGGTGAATGTTATGTACACATTAGTTAAGTTAGCTAAGTCACACTACTTGTTGTTATCCTTTGTTTGTTTACTGTACATTGTGTTTGTTTGTTTGTTTAAATTGTTTGTTTGTATTTTTAACTTTCTGCTACCACTTGTGGTGAATAAAGATGTTCACAATTATATGCACACCACATGACATGACAATCTCAAACATTTCACTACAATATAAGCTTGAAATTACTTACAATTTGACACATAGTATTCTGCTGGTTCTGGTACTGTTTCTGAAAATTTTCCGTCCATTTCTTGAGAAGAGTACTAGGCATTTCAAAACAGAAAACCTCTGACATTCTTTAACGGTATCTACTGTATATTGCTAGTATGAAACAATTTCATAAAGAACCTGTTGACGATAAAGTCTAGTGAGTCTAAAGGCCCGTTTATAGCGACACAACTCAACTCGACGTCGAGTTGAGTTGAGTTAAGTTGTGTCGCTATAAACGGGCCTTTAGTCCAGTCAATGATGAACTTAACACTCATTATGATGCAGTTATTGCTAACCGCGAAGTAGGAGCGAGAGCTAGTATTGTTTTCGTCTGAGTGCGTATGTCTGAAACCTCTCTTATTTTTCACAGTTGACTAGATTATCATGCAATCATGATGAATGTTTTACCAGATTCACTACGGCTTGGTTGCAACTCCAATGCCCTTAGACATCAAGTTGCATCCTGTACTCGCGCGAGTAGATAACTCTCTGGCTTACCACATCCCACCGTCATCATGTGATTATCACTTTTATTCTTTTTCCCCCGCACTGTTCATGGGAACATTCTTTCTGAAGCGGTCGTTGGGGCCTCTTCCCCTGAGGTACTCAGGGGTATGATTCACGGATAACCAAATCTGTATTCTGGTACTCCATCGACAACCGGTGTAAGGAGTCGCGCCCGTATGAAGAGCCAGTTGTTTCAGTTGCTTTAGTTGCTTAGTTTTGTTGCACCTTTAGTTTGTTTCTGTTGCTTACTGCACAGCACATCATCGATTACGTGACCCGTCTACTACCGGCTCGGAGTCTACAATATATTGAAGTTGAATCGTAACTTGGAAGACGAAGAACACATGCACATAAATGAATGCATTTGTTAAAGATGTGCGTGTGTGTCTGTCCGAATGATAACTTGACAAGATATTTAGCTGTCGCTAACAGATCGCGCTCAACACACGGCGTCTGGTCTGCAGCCAACAGCAGGACGCCCTCGCGTCATCGCTTCTACGCAGTAACGACAGTTGGCACGGACGCATGATTACGTGGGGTTTTCTAAGGCGGGATTTCCAGGGTTAGTGTTAGGAGTCCATGCGACCTAAGGTATGAAAGTCCCGGGGCTACCCGTTGGTAAAAAAATCGCATCATCCTACGTTCATTAGTTTTGACGCATTACCAGAGTGTCACGGACAGACAGCCTATAGTCAAGTGCGCTCTAGCATAGATGTTTTTAACGTTTGTTAATAGGTTGTGTTAATATTTTAGTAGTTTAAATTGGTGATTTTATTTTTATCTGTGCTGCTTTTGCGTAATAAACTATGGTGGATGGATGGATGGATGGATTATTGGAGTGAAAAGGCTGTAAAGGTCGATATCGGTATCGAATTTGAAACAGTGATGCAAGTTCATCACTAACTCGTTGCAGAACGAAGTAAAGTAAGTTCACGTGAAATAGGCTTACGTTACGTTAAGTGTCCGCCTACATCGATGCTAGACGCACTTCAGCGATGAAAAGAGAGGAAACACGAGTGGAAAGTTTTGACGTGTTGACGTAGGAAGTGTGGACCACAACCACAATAATTATGTATTGTTTTCTCGACTAATTTTCACAACGCAAAATTATCTCTTCTATGCACAGAACTATTTTTTTTCTCTTTTCTTTCGTATTTTCTTATGATGATACGTTATTATTAGTATTATTAAGCCGCCGCTCGCGACAGCGAGAGCTGCTTAGTGCACCGATGGTGGTGTCCATCTGTTCGTTTGTCTGTCTGTCTGTTTGTTTGTCTGTCGCCAAAATGCGAAAACGCGATTTTCTCAAAAACTAAGCAATTTAAAGCTATGATGTCTATGGTATCTATTGACTACCTATAGGAAGTTATGTAAGCTTAATTGGGCTTTTCAAAGAACCCATTATTGGATTCCTACAATCCAAGATGGCTGACATCCGCCATCTTGAAAATCGACATGACGTCATTTTTTTCTGCCGAGGGTGGTCCGGTTTGGATAAAATTTCGGAGACTGGTGCAGAATGACATGTCGACTGCGGTGATGTGTCGAATTCGCAACCAGATGTAGAATTCCAATATGGCGGTCGTTTGGACGAATTCAATGGCATGTCATCCCAGAGCCACGTATACATTACAGGGTGCTGCCACTTGGTGAATTCACTGTCACGATTCCAGAGCCACATGCCACATTGTAGGGTGTAAGAATTCCATCCGGCATATTGAAAATTGTTTTTCGTTATATTTTTTTTGTTTTTAATGCAGTTTAGGCTTTGACGAGCGGCGGCTTTCGTATCGTCTCCGATACACTTGTTTCAATGACGTCTTGCAGAACTGAAACAGAGACTGTTAGTCGAATGCAGAAAGCTTGACCGTTCGATTGTTGTAGCAGTCATCATCAGTGGCGTCGCCGTCTCTCTGCTTGTGTCGGGATTCACGGTGGACATTTTGAGCACATTTTGCGATAGATTCGCGGTTCAGTGTGTTACTGCTCAGTAAATTTCTGCATTTGTGGATTGTACTGTTTGACTATTTTGATTGTCGCCAAATGTAATTTGTCTGAAACGTTTTACCACGTAGGCCCTATGGGCATTACGCAGGTGCGGTGGAAGACAATGGTCATAGCTAGACTCGCGATTGTTTTAATTAAATGGCTGCGCCAAAAATTAGAGCGTTCAACTGCGGTTTAACGATGCTACGCTAAAAAAGTAGTCGACTTAGTTTTTTTTGTGGACACGCTGCACTACTGTATGAGGCGTCAAGTCGGGTAGCAGAGCGTTTCGCAGAAACTGAAACAGGTTCTGAGACGCCAAAACGAGGTTTGAACGACAACTGTCGGTATTTTGGCACGCCTACGTACGTGTCAACTGCGGCAACATAGCCACGTCGAATGTCAACAAATCCAGCTATTCGACAACCACGCCCAGTTCTACTGTTCTTAGTAACGGGCGGCGTCATCGGACATGCGCCAGGACGCGATTAGCCTACTTATTAAGCCCCCCTCCGCTTGAAATGCAGGCGGCGGCTTTACACGACGGCGCTGTCTTGTGTGTCTGTTCGGTTGTTCGTTCGACTCATGCCTCAATGCATACACATAACGCAGTTTTTTTTCTCAAAAACAAACTAAGAAATTTTCATCAATGGTCTCTATATTGACGAGCAGTAGAAAGTCAAGCCCCGTACACTCTGGCAACAAAGTTGACCGTATCGGCAATAAAGTTGAACGTATCAGCAACAAAGTCGACCGCGACAAGCTGTCGAATTCACGTTGTTGTCGATTTGTTGCCAAAACCGGCAACAAAGTTGAACGTATACGGCAACAGTCGACTTTGTTGCCGATTTGTTGCCGGTTTTGGCAACAGTCGAGCTGAGTCGACCGTGTTGAATTCAACTTCGTCGCCAGTGTGTACCGGGCTTTACGTAGGTTTTTCAAGAGCCCATTTTGGACCCATCACATGGCCACCCACAACGGAAATAAACTTACGTGTATCTCTGGAACTGTGACAGACAGCATTGAAATTCCAACTACTGCCGTTCTATGCATCTATCTTTATTCACTTCCACACACCGAGATCTGGAAAAGATATCATAAGATGTTGCGTTACAGACGTTCTCGGTCAGAAGTGGTACCAGTCGAAAGCCCGTATGCAACTTCCTATTTGTCTTCCATTGTAATGCAGTGTGTCTAAAAAAACCGGACCGCTACAATTAATATGACATAATTTCACCAGTTCACAACGTTCACTAATTATTTTTGGCACAGAGAGACCTTATTCAATTCTCTATTGACTACGATAAAAAGTTTTTAAATTGACTTAAACCCAGCTGTGCATGGTTGGTTTCCATAACAACAGCAGCGACTATACACACCTGAACCGCGAATTTCCGGGCCGACTTCGAACAACGTATCATGTCGACAGGGCAATAAACGAGTGGCAAAACGATTGTGGGGCTGTGTCTATGCAGAAAGCCAGCATTCAAACACGTGTTGTAACTGTCGATACCGCGAAACATTGTATTGTGCCAACAGAAACACTGTTTGATTAAAAGATTGACCTTTTATGTTCATAAGGCAGCATAAACTGTGGAATGACGCGCAGTTAAGTATTGCTACGGTAACTCGCTTCAGCTTGTACTTTGCTGCAAACACAACTGTTTTCTAACATTGTGGTTTAATTAAGAATATTAAACACGTTATTTCTGAAATTTTATTTAAATTAAAGACCTCTCGCGTATCCTCTCTCAAAGTACTGGGCGTAACAATAAGCAGTCAGATGTCGGTCAGCGAACACGTTTCCACAGTCATCAGCTCATGTGCCAAATCCATATATGCCCTCAGGACTCTCCGGTCACATGGCATGGACAACGAAGCACTTCATATGATCTACACATCTGTTATCAGAGCCAAACTGTTATACGCTGCCAGTGCATGGTGGGGTTTACAACAGCTACTGACCGTCAGCGCCTCGAGGCAATTATCAAACGAGGCATCCGCTCTGGACTGTGTGGCGCCGATGTTTCATCACTGGCGGAATTAGTCGACTCAGCTGACGACGCTCTTTTTCAACTCAACAGGACACTATCTTAGACATCGTTGTCATGACAGAGTTTTACCTCCAAGACGTTTGCAGATTAATAATTTTTTAATACGTCAACAATATAAGAGCTTGTATTAACACTCAGCGTATTAACCATGTCTCGCTCGTTCATTTTCAACTTTTTTTTGTATTTTATCATTTCATCATTTATTTTTATTGTTCCTTTTGTCCTAGGTGCGTTTTGTCATCTTTTTAATAAACGAATATTGGATTGGATTTTGATCGAGTTATGTCAAAAATATTGTATGGTCCGGTTTTTTTACACATACCGTCAAGTCGCTACTGTTGCTATGGAAACCACGCAGCTGGTTCAAAGGAAATATAAAAACTTTTTAACTTAGTGAATTGAGAATTGAATAAGGTCTGTCTGTGCCACAAATAATTGGTGAATGTTGTGAAGTTATGTCATATTAATCGTAGCGGTCCGGGTTTTTTTAGACACAGTGTATATGCCTGTCTTCTACTGTTTCCGAGTTATAACGCTTTATTGGCTACAATTGCTTCGATTGACATCCAGGAAGCCGCTGTGGCTGGACTTGCAACCAGTTGACATCAAAAGTCGATGGAGGCATAACTGGAAGTCGGCTCAGGTGGTCAACTCTCACCTAGTGTGTGACCCCACAATCCGGCAACCGGGTTTTGACCTTCCTCGGCAACAGTGGTCTCTGCTGAACCGTTTTCGCTCGGAACAGGGACACTGCGGTGTCTGCAGGAGGAAATGGCGATTTACACTGATCTGTGTCTTTGTAGCGAGATCCAGACGATGTCCCACATTGTCGAATCCTGTCCTCTGACAAAGCTGAATGGCGGCTTATCCCGGCTACACTCTGCAGATGACGACGCTGTTTCTTGGCTGACAAATTATGGTTCATGACACGTATACGAGAAAGAAAGAATTGGCGGAAAATCTGCGTTTTTCGCCGTTTTACTTACACAAGTCATCGCAAGTGTGTTCCCCTGAAACCTATGGAGATGATAGTTGGTATCGGAAAAACTATAGAGTCCCTGGCTGCCCGGCGCTGAAAACTGCGTGGTCGTACGATTATTAGTTTTGAATCAATACCTGCGTAGCATATGGCTGAGCGTGACAACAAGAGGTCAAAGTAATTTGACAAAAAGCGCCTCACGGGGGGCCCATTCCCCGGTTAGGGGTCACCTCAGGGGGTCGAAAGTTGTACCATTGAATTCCTGGCGTAGGGTTTCCTATTAGTGTTCCATAGTAACT
>Ga0209149_1000929_pt1 | contig 13651 bp, 9 predicted proteins | sample WorMetTyACAVOLI2_FD_187423 | JGI IMG/M metagenome (GOLD analysis project Ga0209149, IMG submission 187423) | Marine gutless worms symbiont microbial communities from Max Planck institute for Marine Microbiology, Germany - Olavius algarvensis... ... | reverse complement strand
TTGTTGTCACAGATTTCAGTTACCGACATGACTTGCTTACTACGCACGACGCACGCCACTTACGTCACGCATGACTCATTTTGTTGATAAACAAAATGTTGTCAAAAGAAGATAGAGTTTTAAAGGGATATAATGCTAAAAGAATAATGACTGAATTTCTAGGAAGAAACTTCTCGCTTGCTTCCGTGAAATCCGGTTGACTACGCGATCTGGGGCATTTTGCAATAGCGAGTCTACCGTCGCCGGATCCGTGACGTCGACCATCTGAAGGAACGACTGATTGCAGAATGGCGCCGATTTGACCAGAACATCATTGACATAGCTGTCAACCAGTGGCGGGAGCGACTGCATGGGTGTGTCACAGAGAACGGAGGACACTTTGAGCATCAAATTTAAACGATCAGACTATTTAACTTGACAGCAGCTGTGTTTGTTAATCGAATTTTTGACCGGTTTTATTTAGAGTTTGATTTCTAACAAATGCTAGGGTGTATTTTTGTCAAAACTTCACACCATTGTGTGAAATACATGTGGCTATCCTTACGTAAAATTATATTTAATTCGGTGAAGTTTTACTCATGGTATTGCAAAATGTTTGGGGGCTCACTTTTTTCTGGACACAGTGTAGAGCCACAACTTTGGGAAAAAACTAAAATATTTTTTTTAAATTTCAGAATTGTAGCAGGATCTCTCCCATATAACTCAATAAATTTGGGTATAAAAATTTCACACGGTAGTCGAGAAATTGCATTTTGTCTAGTGGGGTATTTTAATTTGAGCCACCCTGTAGTTATATACTTAGATTATCATTAATTACAACTTGGTTAGCAAATTAGCATTATCGTGCTAGCGTGTATTCAGAAATCATGATGAATTAGACTGCGTGTAAGTCAGCGAGTCTAAATGAGTCGTTCTGCAAACAGGTTGCTACGTTGTAGATTGTACGAGTGTACATTGTAAATAGCTGGGAAATTGATGTCTGCCGGACGGCGGTGACAGGTGGCCGGGCGGCCTCTTTATTTGTGTTCCTCTGTGATACGATGGCAATAACAGATCGATGACTAGTGGTCCTGTACCGACGCAGCAGTGAGTAACAATAACTGCAACGTATGCCACAGAATGCAGTACTTACTGGTTAAGCCTCTGCTGCAAAGCGGGGGCTTTACGCGATGATGCTGTCCGTCTGTCTGTTTGTCGGTTCGTTTGTTTGTTCGTCTGTCTGTCGCCTTTGTCGCGTAGCAGTAGCCACCAAGGGTGTTCCATATGTATCCTCCCCCGTAAAAAAACTCCCAACCCGTGAAATTTACGGTTGCGGCGGGGGCTTACTCGTGATGTCCGTAAATGCTCTGTCAGCCCCGACTTTTGACAGAAATATGGGCATCACGGAGACGCATTTAGAGCTTCGTACTCCGAGAGCTCGTACTTTTGATAACTTTTATTCACCAACGACTGGTACACATAGTTAAGAGAATAACATCTTAAATAATAATCTTAAGTCTAACTAGATAACTCAACTGTGTCAACAGAATAATGAGCATTTCCTATATACGTTCTATTTTGTAACAACTGAACAACTGCAATTGTACTAACCAATGAAGTTCTACATGGTGAGGCATAATTACCGGACTCCCTAGCTTTAAACGGCATAACTTAGTAAATATACGGTTTATTTACATGAAAATTTCAGACAATATAGCGCAGGGAATGCTGAGTTTGCAGATCTGAAAATAATTTGTCTTTTATTCAATATTCTTTGCTGTCAGCAGTTTAAAGAGACATCGGTAGAAGTGCTGCTGGATAGCTAAGTCCGACGCCCTAGCATTACGCCACGCCGAAGGTAGGTCATTTACCCCCCGGTTAAGTGTCCCCCATCACCTGCCCTAGTTAAACGCCCCCTCCCGGTCACTTGCCCCCTTTGGTTAAGGCCCACACTAAACTGCCAATACAAGTACTATGCGGCCATTATTGGCAATTTAGTATGGACCTTAACCAAGGGGGGACAGTGACCGGGAGAGAGCGTATGACTGGAGTAGGTGACGGGGGACACTTGACCGGGAGTAAATGACGTACCTTCGACGTGGCGTATTGGTAGGGCGTCAGACTATAGCGATCGAGCAGCACTTCTACTGCTGTCTCTTTAAACTACTGCTAGCAAAGAATATTAACAAAAAGACAAATTATTTTCAGATTTTCAGACTCAGCATTCCGTCGGCTATATTGTCTGAAATTTTCATGTAAATTAATCGTATATTGACTAAGTTATGCAGTTTAAAGATAGGGGGTCCGGTAATTATGCCTGACCGTGTATATTCACAATATTGTAGTATAGTCAGGTACGGGGAACGAAAATTAATGAGCGGTAATCGACTAGATAATTAATGAACTAAATACTAAGCAACAAAATTATTAATCCCAATCTTTTAAGTCTCTGGGGTAGATTTCTGCGTGCACCCGGTCGAGATGCAGACGAGCGAAGATCGGTAGAACGCTCGCTAAGGAGTGACGTTGGAAATGCGCTGCAACAGCGACGCAGCGCGGTGGAATTCACCTTGTTTATCGATGACTTCGTGGGATTAATGTCAGGCAATCGAGACAGCGGCGAGAGCGCTACTCGGCAACCTTAGTCAAGAGGAACCGACCGAGCGGCGAGCGCTCTATGGGCGGCGATCTCGCCCGGCAAATCCGGTCACGTGCGACCAGCTGGCTCGACGCCGCTTCATCTCGTTAGTACGATTGCGTCTCGCGCTGCGACTAATGAAGTCGTTGCATGTCAAACAGTCGCCGCCATTGTTGCTGCTGCTGCTGCTGATGCGTATATCGGTGTGACGTCAACACCGCTCAGCCCCTGCCGCATAAAACGCCGCAGCGCAGTTTCCCGCCATATAACTCGTTATAGCATTCTGCGGTTGCCGGTTAGATTGAAGGGCAGGAAAGAGGAGGGAAACGGACAGGAGAAAGATAATTTCCTCTGGGTCCACGAGAAATTCTTAGGTTTCACTGTAATGAAACATCATTATAGGAATACGGTGGAGAGCAGAGGTCGCTGAAGTATTTGTGTGTCAAAATATGCAGCCGTTGTCGGGCATATTTCACGAGAAAGATTGCAACAATTGCCGCCGAGAAATGTGCATGAATGTCGTCGGTTGATTACTTTATATTCTCGAGCGGCAAGTTTGGTGGCAGAGTCAAGGTCTCACACAGAACTGAGTTTCGGGAACATAATACGAGTATTATACAGTGACCGCTTACAAACTGCTCTGGTGATGGTCAGTTTACACACGTGAAAAACATGTTGAGCATGTTTAGCAAGTAATGCATCGTTTATGTGACAACAGTTTACTTTTTTGCTTTTTTCTTAATATTTCACGATAAATGAAACTTGACAACCTGGTGTAGAAACACAAATCGTATAATAATTTAAACACCTTCACATTTTATAAGCTCTCTGATTACATGATCAAGTTCATTTCTCCTTTTCTCTAAGTATAAAATACATATATATGCTTTATTTCATTAGTTATAGCGTGATTATGTCTATAAACAAGACACAAACACGGTTACTATAGAACTACAGGATGTGCAAATAAAAAGTGACCCCAAACAGTGTTTTGTCATTATTTCCATAAACACTGGGATTTTTGACGCTAATTTTTTTGTAGCAACGCTGTCATCACTTTTACATCACATAATGCCTAGTTTTATTCATGAATCTTAAGTTTGCAAATTTTAGTCACTTTTTAGTCGTCTACGCTAGCAATTTTATAAGTAAAATTTTTTAACACCAGGAGACTGGTTGATAGAAAAACAGACATGCTAACAAGTTATCAGGTATGAAACAACCGTTCGGATACTAAATTACGATCACTGAAGCAGTATTGAATGTGTCAGATGAAAATAATGTTCAGTGTGTTCGCCAACTGGTAGCCTTGTTCACGCAGGCCTGCAAATGCTTGCGAAAGTTTTAAACAGCCTGTGCGACTGGCTTCTGAGGAACTTCATTCCAGATCTTTTGCAATGTGGTTCGAAGTTCCGCGATCGTTGGTTGCTTTTTCTTTAGCTTGTAATTTCTAGTATCGCGCTCACACAGTAATAGTCAACAACTATAGTTGTTTCTGCTCTCACAACGTCTGAATTCGAAGTTTTTCTTCCAGTGAAACTTTACGCATGTCACTGACGCTGAACAACTTGCATTTAAAATTAGTGCACAAGTACTTTGCTTACAAATTTCACCTCACAATGACGGCACACTGACGTCGTTTTTCCTCAGCTGTTCCACGTTTTCTCAACATATCAACAGGGATCTGAGAGGTGCAATTTGATGTTAGAAATGTGCTGATGGTGTCACTTTCATCAGTTGGCACTAAAACTACAAATAGAGTCATCTTTTCAGCAAACTTGGTACATTTATGTAATAATGTTAGCCTAATTACCCCGCCTAAGTTTTCTTTTCAAAAGCCAGCCATTGCGGAAATATGAATTACAAACCTCGGGGGTCACTTTTTACTGGGACACCCTGTAGAACACTAATGTGAAATAATATGATCTCTCTAAAAGTGACGTTGCTGATAACATTGCGTGACCTTTAATGGATTTTATAATCTTGTTTTGTTATGATTTCTATACGTCGAGACGTGTCTTTTAACGTCGTTCGGACTCGATTTAGATATTCAATAAACAATTGCTTCTCCAGTTAACTGCATAAGTTATGCGTGCGCCGCTGTTTGTGTATTTTTGTTCGCTGCTGACGCTATTGTGTTTTCAGTATGTTCCGTGGTCTCGTCGTCCCGATGTTCAAGTCTCTACTTGCTGAGATTCGAATGTGCGAAAACATTCTTACTTTCAAACGCCACTTGAAAACCCATCTATTCAAACTCACTTAGTCCTCCTGTGCTGCATCAAGCGCCTCTGTATCTTCGGATCTAAGGGCGCTATACAAATCCGTTATTATTATTATTATTATTATTATTATGAACTCGTCCGTAGGGCGGGCAAGTCCATTGCACACATGCAGCAGCGGAGGGGTCATATGACCGCGCGTACGAGATACATAGTTTCAATGGAATACTAATAGGGACTTACATACGCAATACTCAGGGGTGTCATTTCGAATCACGTTGAGTGACCTGGCGAAATATTCAATGACACGAAGTGTCGCGCGGTATCTGCGATAGCTGAGCTTCTTGTTTTCTTTTATGTTAGAGCAACTGCTCACAAAAAAAACTGAAAGATTTTGGCGAACCGTGAGTGATTTGCCTGATGACCTCACGTGCTCCAACGCCTCGGTCGTTGGAGCACGTGAGGTCATCAGGCAAAAGGCTGCTTCTGCAGCACCGATCAATTGTCGTCGTGCCGAACGTTCGTTCATCGGGACCGTTTATGCAGTTGTCTGTTTTATTGGCGTGCCGCTGTTTGATGCCAAGACGCTGACCGCTGACCGTGTCTCAGCGCAGCCGCAGTCAGTCTTTCCTGCCTTCTCACTCGCTCCGTCAGCCGGCGGCCGGCCAGTCTGACGGCGGTGATAATCCGCGTTTCGACGGTTGCTGCTGCTGGCGGCCTGTACGAAAACCAGATGCGGGCGTCGATGGCGACAACGTGCAGTTAATGTTGCTACGAGCTTAATCGGTTGCGCCTGACTAGAGATTATTTATGACGAAAGGTCGGCCAGGCGCCGTGCGCAGATATTTCACAGCGTATAATTAGCACCATTTACAATATTATATACTGACGTTAATTGGCTTGGCATAAGAAACCGCACATCGCCTATCTTTATCTCTTGTATTGACATCAATTTATTTTTGCATTACAACGAAACGTAATAAAGTAATAAGAAACAAGTTGATTTTATTGCGTTTTTAACGCGAGACGCGTATGCATAGCGCGGACGCGGTTTATATTATGGACAGACATCTTGCCGTGGCAAGATGTCTGTCCATCATATAAACCTTGAATGGCACTAAATAGCCTTTTTGTGCTGATGTGCCGTTAAGAAACTACACACTCACACTCACTCATGCAAGATGTCTGTCCGTCTGTCTGTCCGTCAGTCTGACACACGGTGGTATTGTGTCTCAACGGTAACACACATCCTCGAAGTTTTTTACCATCTGGTAGCCCCGCCATTCCAGTTTTACCATACCGAACGTGGTGACAATATTCCGATGGGGACCCCTCTAACGGGGGCGTCGAATGCAAGGGGGTATGAAAAAATCACGATCTTCGACCAATACCTAGCTTTATCTCGGAACTGATGCAAGATACGGCCATAGTTACTATGGAAGGCGAATAGGAAACCGCACCCAAGCTTTCGAATAGTACCATTTTAAATGACCTTGAGTGATCTCTAACCCAATTTCAAGGTCACGATATTATTCAACGTCAAATAACTCAAAAACGGCACAAGATAGATCTATATTTACAATATCGGACCAATAGAAAGTCATATTTTATGGTCTATCGAACGGCGCCAATTTAATGACCTTGAACAACCCCAAACCCAGTTTTCAAGGTCACGCTATAATTTGACGTTGAATATATCATAAACGACTAAAGATACGGCCATAGTTACTATGGAAGGCGAATAGGAAACCGCACCCAAGCTTTCGAATGATGCCAGTTTGAATGACCTTCAGTGACCTGTAACCCAGTCTTTAAGGTCACGATATTATTTAACGTCAAATAACTCGAAAATGGTACAAAATAGAGCTATACTTACAATGGCCGACCAATAGAAAGTCGTATATGATCTGTCGAACGGTGCCATTTTCAATGACCTTGAACGACCCCTACCCCCAGTTTTGAAGTCACGCCATTCTTTGACGCTGAATATCTTAGAAACGGTATGACATACAGACATAGTTTCAATGAAATACTAATAGCGACTTACACACGCCCTACTTAACAGTGTCATTTCGAATGACCTTGAGTGACGTTGAGTGACTTAGCAAAATATTCAATGACACGAAGCTTCACGCGGTCAATCTGCGAGCGACAGCTGAGCTTCTTGTTCTATGAGCGGAAGCACAGCATAGCTATGCAAAGCGCATAGTAGGCCTACCTATGAGTGACATGTCAGTCCTTTTGTCACACGCTAGTATTGAGTCAAAACTAACGACAGTATGGTCATGCGGTTTTTACCGCGCGGCGCGTATGCATAGCGCGGACTATGCCGTGGCAAGATGTCTATCCGTCTGTCTGTCTGTCAGTCAGTCTGTCTGTCCGTCACACGCCGGTATTCTGTCTAAACGGTTATATATATCCTCGAAGTTTTTTCCACCATCGCTTATCGCCACCACTCTAGTTATTTTTCACACCGAACGGGATGGCGATATTCCGACGGAGACCCCCTAATTGGGGCGTCAAATGCAAGGGGTATGAAAAAATCACGATTTTCGACCAATACCTCGCTTTATCTCGCAAATGATGCAAGATAGAGCCATAGTTACTATGGAAGGCGAATAGGAAAACGTACGCAAGCTTTCGAATGGTACCAGTTTGAATGACCTTGAGTGACCTTTAAGTCAGATTTCAAGGTCACGGTATTATTCAACATCAAATAACTCAAAAACAGTACAAGATAGAGCCAATATTTGCAATGCAGGATGTCGGGACCAAGTGGTTGCTCCGCGAAACACGTCAGGTTGAGGACTGTTTACAGGACGATTTTATTTACAGCACTATATACAAGATATTCACACGACGCACACACAGTCGATATATCAGATTCGATAAGGTTCTCCAACGAGTCTTGTGACGTCGTTCACGATGGAACGTTCTCCTCGACACGTCTTTTCACGTTGACAGCCGTGAAACGTTCTCCCTGATAGTTCAGACGATCAGCTAGCCTGCTGGTCCGCTGATAGTCACGTGATCATCAGAGTCGATTTCAGCACCATGGTTCGCTAGCAGTGAAGCGATGTTGGTCAGGTGACGTCCAGGTTTGTAGACGCACTGGACCGTATCTCCAGGTTAACATCAGCTGACCCGTAAGGACGTTGTTCCAGATCTTGGACTCTGATGCTGACAGAGGACCAATAGAAAGTCATGGTCTATCGAACGGCGCCATATTCAACGACCTTGAACAACCGCTACCCCAGTTTTCAATGTCACGCTATTCTTTGACGCTGAATATCTCATAATCGGTTAAAATACTGCCATAGCTACTATGTGACATTATGTATTTTTGCTGCACTTAGTTAAGTTTATTAGTTAAGGTATTTTTATATTGTACTGTACTACCGTTATGGTGAATAAAGATGAATACTATGGAAGCGAATAGAAAACTGTACCCAAGCTTTCGAATGGTACCAGCTTGAATGATCTTCAGTGACCTATAACCCAGATTTCAAGGTCACGATTATTCAACATCAAATAACTCGCAAGTGGTACAACATACAGCTATACTTACAATGGCCGACCAATAGAAAGTCATCATCATCATCATCATCACGAAAAAGTCGTGTATGATATGTCGAACGGCGTCATTTTCAATGACCTTGAAAGACCCCTACCCCCAATTTCAAGGTCACGCCACTCTTTGACCATGAATATATCAGAATACAGACATAATTTTAATTGAATACTAATAGGGACTTACACATGCCATACTCAACAGTGTCATTTCGAATGACCTTGAGTGACCTTGACTGACTTAGCAAAATATTCAGTGACACGAAGCATCGCGCGGTATCTCTGCGACAGCTGAGCTTTTTGTAAATGTCGTGTAGGACTCTAGCTTTTAAGCGAACGTTACTATGTTACGTTCGCCTTGTGACGTCTATCTGGGTTGAACTTTTCGTCAATATTTTTTACCAACAATATCTCGGGGAATCAGACAGTTTGTATTACAATTTTGGAGAAAAAATTCAAAGGGGTTCTAGGTGACTGTGCAAGTTAAAAGGAAGGGGTATGAAAAAGTGGCGTTTTCGACCAATATATCGCTTTATTTCGGAAACGATACAAGTAACGGCCATAGTTACAATGGAAGACGAATAGAAACTCGTATATGGTCCATCGAATAGTGCCATTCCGAATGACTTTGAGTGACCTCTAACCTGGATTTCAAGGTCGTGATGTTATTCAACGTCAAATAACTGGAAAATGATGCAAGGTAGAGCTTTGGTAACAGTGGCAGACTAATAGTAAGTCGTATCCATCGGCGCCATTTTCAATGACCTTGAATGACCACATAACACACATTTCAAGCATTCCAGCATAGCATTCCATGTATAGTATTCCAGGCTTTTCAATAAAATTTTACCAACAAGAAACTCATCAGTGAGTCAATAAGTAATTAAGAGTATTTATTAGGTGCAATGATCAACGTCACAATGGGCCGAAAAAATCGCGATTCGCATTCGCCGATCAGATAGGCCAACGTTACGGGAAAATTGAGTGTATGGGGGATGGTTAAGTTGTATAGCGATGACATGGTTCAGGCGGTAGCGTTCGACTATCTCATCTACTGATGACTTTCTTGTTTGAGACCAAGTTTCGAACGGTAGATCGCAGGTTTGGTTAACACCTTTGCAAGGGTTTTATCCGAGACTGCGATGGGTAAAAACGGCGAAAATGCATATTTTCATTTTTGCGTGGCATTGTCTCACAAACTGTGCGGGATACGACTGGGTTACTATTAGACATCAATGTGAAATCCACACGGCTTTCGATTGGTGCCATTTTCGATTACCTTGAATGACCTTCAACGGCCGTAACGCACCACTTTACTGCCATCCTGTCAGTGACGAAAATATAGCTCCGGGTCCATAGATTTAAGTGACGTACATGCCGCTACCAGTGCACATATTCGCAGGGATCACATTTGAAGGGACATTAAGAACTTAATCAGTCTGCATGTCGCTGCTCTGTTATTCGATAGCCCGATAATAGTTGGGCCATTTTACTCACAACATCACGTGGGACCCGGGCTCGCAGACTCTATCGACGCCCGTGAAACTGACCTTAACTGTCCAGATAAACGAGCATTTCGTCCGTTGCTGTGTCTATTTACAGTCTTTTCGTTCCGAAGACATTTCGTTGCTTGCATAGACATAGGCCTACTAATAGAGCTAAACCTGCTACTGAACCTTGACCGCTCTCACGCGGACGCCATATTCCCACCACATAAAATGCTGTCTCCCGGCAATCTCCGACCAGGCAACAAAACGTATGGAATGAGAAGTATTTATTCCGTTTCCATAATTATACGAAGGAGAGTAATGCGATAGTTCAAGCTTCATGTTAACGGATGTTTCTCATGCTGTTTAGTAATGAAGGCGCCGTGTAGTGATGTAGTCGGCGCGCAGTGTGCTCTACATACTTAGTCTGTGAGAAGCACGGCACGTGGGCGAGTATCGAGCTTGCACTTTTGCCATCGACGCAGCTGGTGTCACGTGGTCCGCCCGCAGCGCTCCTGCGCTTATCTAAAGAAAACATGGGCAGTTTTAGACTAAATTTTTTGGGCCTGGTCCCATGGGATCAACATCAGCAGCGTCGTTCTAGTATCGAAGGATAATGCAACAAGTTCGCAGCAAGTTGGTGCAAGGCAAGAATATCAGTTCCTCAAGCCGTGATTAACTGTTAATTAGCCTGAAGTATTTTGCTTCGGTTGTTGAGTGTTCGTGTTGCAGACACGGCAATTAGAGATTGGTTTCACTGAGATGTGTCGCTGAAACACAGTACAAAACACTCGACGACGACAATCACACAGTTGAATTGTCTGACAAAATCCATCGCGCCGAGGCCCACGAGTATATTACAATTACAGGATGTGCGTAAAACGTCCAGGTTTACACCAAGAGGTGATGCATCAAATATTAAATGCCAAGAAGTTACCGAGGCGACAGGCAGGTTACCAAGGCGACAGACAGGTCGACACGCCAATGGTCAGTCGGTCGGATGCGTGTTATGCGACAGCTCGTTCGTCGTCGTAGCTGGCGTCAGAATTGAATTCGTGCCGCCGCCTTCGGTATCGCCGATACCAAAACTGGGGCATCGCAGTCACTGTGGCGGCAATGACGGCGGTGACACTGTGCGACGCGCGGAGACCCGGACATTTTATATACAACTTTATTCACCATCATACGGTAGCAAATAAAATAGCATAAATTAAGTAAAAACACACACAAAATAAACAAACAATAATACAAACAATAATACAAAATTAGTAATTTAACACATCACAGCCTAGCGAATATCGAGTGACAACGAGTTACTGTATTCAGAATATCTCTTAACAAATTTTTCCTGACGATGACGAATTGGTTCTTCTACCTTATCAATACCAAAATATTTACAACTTTCACCATAGGAGTCCTTGGACATAGCCCCAAATATTTTGTACAATACTTTGTTCGTGGTGAATTCTAGTGAATGCTTATCTGCTGAGGTTATTGAACATGCTTCAGTGCCATAGAAGAGAACTGGTAAACATTTTGATTTAATCAATGCAAAGAGAACTTCCTCTGAAGCGTTGCGTCCAATTTTTCCAACAATGTTGTTGAAGGCCTTATAAAAGCCAGCTTTGTTCTTGGCAACAGAGCATTTCAAATTAACAGAGCTCTCCAGGTAGACACCTAGATACCAAGACATATTCCGTCAGACATATCCCCCTTCCACCACCACCACCGCCAAATAACAATGTAAGAAAGCGATCTACCGTTAACGTGCACACAATTGATAGCGGTAGATCGGTCAGGGTCAGGAGTATGGGTTAATGCCAGTTTTCAAAATTCCCCGCGTCATGGGCAGGTTAGGGTCAGGACCTCGCGTCGTGGGTCGTTTAAGGTCAGGAGTGTGTTAGTGCCAGTTTTCAAACTTTTGCTTTAACAGCCGGAGGGAATGTTTATACGTTGGCAGTGAAATTGTCCGGCGGGGAAATGTCCTAAGGGAAATGTCCTACACGGTGCATCGGTGCAATTTTCTGCGCATTTATCGGTGGAGTCAGATTAACCGATGTGCCAAGTATGCTGATCGCTGGGAGCCCTGACGTGGGGGCCTATCCTCCCACGTCACGGCCCTCCAGCGCTGACCAGAAGGTACCGTTTTCGTTTATGGAATGACAGATGTCAAAGATGTAACCTCAACAAACAGAGTTTAGCAGTGACAAGTTCATTTAAATAGCAATTAGGAAGTCGTGCTGTTGTCACTGATGTTTGATTTCAGTTACTGGATGATAAATTTTGTATTGTTGTATCAAACAAGAATTCGTTAATAAATGTGACGGTAAACCTGTGATTACAGTAGTCATATTGAAAACATGGTAGGTTTGTAGAGTGGAAATAGTGAAGTTAAACTGATAGTGGCTCGGGTGTTGGCTGGTGTGGACCAGGGATGACGCCACAGGGTGATCTGGATCTACACCAGCGTCTATATCCAACCTTTGCTCGATGGCGTTCCTGAGACTGATCCAGATGCACAAGAAGAACGATCATTTCGAGACAAAAAAGTCGAAAAATTTTCGCGTAAAGAGCTGAATGGGAGAGACTGTGGCTTAGGGACCCTCGCGCTTCCGGCGCTTGACTGTATCCACCCCGTTGTTTTAGGCCTGGTGACGCCCCAGTGTGCCTCGCATTAGCATGGCACAGGGCCTGCGAATAGTTAATGGGTCGAACGACCATGTCAGTAGTATAGACGTTGAACTCCATTGACTTCAACGTGACGCTGCAACACACAACACACGACAGTCGGCGACCACATGCACGCACTCACGCGACAAGGACACACCTCCGGCTTGCCGTCTTTACGACGTGGCTCTCCTGCGGTCGGTGTCAACGACGTGACTTTGTCCTCGTTCGACCACCCATTCACCAGCCGGGGCGACAACTGGCAGAGTCATATTTCGTCGTCGTTTGCTGTCCAGCTGTAACTCTGGAATGCGAATTTTACTTAGGATAAAACAAGGTTTTATTCTGTCGTTATTGGCTAAATACAACATACAATGAATCTGTAACTATACTTGGTGCCGGACGCTATCGACACCAATGTATGTTACGTGTATGTGCGATTTAGAGAGGTAAACGGAGATAATATAAGACCAAGATTCTTATCCTATCATTACCGAGTCATTACCGACATACTGAATAAAAGACTGTATGTGGAACAGCTTTGTCGAAACGTCTATGTGTGTATTATTACAGTTAGCGTGTAATCAATGCTGGTAGGGCTTCGTTCCTTCTATTTTGTGTGAGTTTGAATTAAGTGTCTGTGTTGAGTTTTGTCTGATCAGTATTTTAGTATTTTTTAAGTATTTTTGCTTATGTTTATGCTTTGTTTAAGTCAATTTTCTTACTAGTGATATGTATGATTTGTGTGCTGCCTCTTGGCGTAATAAACGATGATGATAATGATGATATTGGTGAAGTAAACGTTCGAATATTGGCGCGTGTAATACACACGAAGACGACATTTACATTTGGTGACCGCGAATGGCTGTAACACAGATCCTTCAGTTTGAATAATACAGTTTAAATATCACCCATAGTCACCAGGTGTGATACAGTTCTGCAGTTGGTATATACACTGTGTTTCAAAAAAAGTTCACCCCTAGGACTTTCATGATAACAGTGTGAAATGTAAACCAATTTAAATAATATTTGGCAGAAATGTACCTGACAAAATTTGCAACAAAACTATGTGGAACAAATGTGAGATTTAT
>Ga0209149_1000928_pt1 | contig 13652 bp, 10 predicted proteins | sample WorMetTyACAVOLI2_FD_187423 | JGI IMG/M metagenome (GOLD analysis project Ga0209149, IMG submission 187423) | Marine gutless worms symbiont microbial communities from Max Planck institute for Marine Microbiology, Germany - Olavius algarvensis... ... | reverse complement strand
AAATGGATCCAGATATCTGGACTGACTAGGAAATGGAACAATGCCAAAATGTACTGGACGTGTCCTATTGCTGATGTAAATCAGCACAAGGACACATCGTGGTGAAAAGGTAAAATTTAACATGTGCCGAGCACTTGCAAGACAGCACGTAAGTGTGGAGCATTACAGTAAATGTTATGGGTGTGGTACATACATATTACCAACTACAATATCTGTGTTATAAATCTCTCCCAACACCACCACCAGTACAACTTTCTCACTACTAGTTACTGGTAAATCGTGTTTATGCAAGAGCAAATGTATCCGTGTGACACTTTGAACAGCTGTCAAAGAAGCTGAGACATCAAGCCACTTCAAATACTGTAATAACTAAGCATCCACACAAAGAACAAGCGTATAAGCCACAAAATTCCTTTAAAATGACAAAAAAATCTACTTGATATTTGTCAAGTTCCAGCTAATACATACATGTTTGTGCTCGATTATTATGTGCGGCAACTGTCTTGAGCAACGACAAACTGCGACTGTAATAAACCAATGCCTCGTCAAAGTCACCGGCACGAAATGCTTCATTCCCTTTATTCTTCTCCCGCTCGGCTTTCATTTCCTTCAGTTCGTCACTCATTCCTGACAGTTATCAACAATGTAAGCAATCAAGCAACAGTGGCACAAAAAAGATGCCTTGAAGCATCATGTAATACCCCGACCAAGAGCTCAGACATGACCTCCGGCAATGTTGGGTGGATGCCCTTTCACTAATGTCTCATACATGTTTTAGTGAAATCGAACCCAGATTTGCCTGAGAGTGAGTCCATAGCACTAAAAAGTCCAAAAACTCGGACATAACTCAACAAAAAATAATGAAATATATACTCACAGTTTAATTCACATTCAAAAGCTAAGACACCGTAGGTAATTTTATGTTTACATTACACGTATAGTAAGTTAAACTGCACTACGTTGCACTGCATTCATCCAATGTCATTTGCTCAATGTGTGCTATATAGTTTTACCTTTTTTTATCTTTTAGTGACGACCAAAAACTTTCACGGTAACAAACCTGTTTTAAATGAGCTGATCAATTTACCAAGAAATTTTTTACAAAAACTGCTGAATTTAAAAATATCAAACCTGCAGTTTCTACTGTATCAGGAACAGAAGATTTTGAAGATGTTTTCTCTTGAGCAGCTGCTGGTGCAGCTGTTGCAACGTCATCAACTTTGTTCAATTCAGCATCCACATCAAATCTACAGCAGCATGTCAACAAGAATTACTGAAGTCAACTGTGCTAGTTGATACTTGCACAAACTTCACAAGTTGGACCTTTATTAACACATGTATATACATATGGCTGCAACAGAAGCATTAGAAACTGACCAAGAAACAACTGAATATCAAGTAATTTCACAACATCTCATTACAATAAATGTACCGACAGTCCTGTATTCCGAGAAAAAATCATATGAAAGAATGAACAAAAACATTTAAAGACTCATTTAACTGCATCTAATCTACAGTACACATAACTTTTATTCAACAGTATACCTAAATGCACTGGCATTTTACTCGTACTAATGTAATGGTCAAATCAATTTAATGAGACTGACTATCTCTGCCAATCAGAAATTTTATCTGGCATAATATAAATAATTTAAAGTCAAATAGATTCATCTATGTACACATGTATCAGTAATCACTGACTTCCTCGGACATTTGGCTCGTGACTGCAAAGGCTGTAATTAGTGCCAGAACAGGGTGTCTACAGATTTAACTGAACAAATTTCCAGGAGATTTCCAGGATATTCCAGGAGGTATTTTTAAAAAAATCCAGGACATGTTTGCATTGTTTCGGCCCCATATGTAATGTACCGAATGAACTATATTTAATGGAGCATGTGATGATGAGCTCCAACCAACGCTCATCACTGTGCTATTCAACCGACTATAACATTAACAACATTTTTATATTGCATTCTTCAATGCACAAACAATGCCACATCATCATGTAGTAAAGCCATTAACCATAAAATAAAATTTTTGATCATTACACAAAAATTTCCAGGAGGACCATTTAAATTCCAGGAGATTTCCAGGATTTCCAGGAGTTGTAGACACCCTGTAGTAAAGTAATTATATAGTTGACAGTAGACAATTACACACAGAAACGAGAGTTAAGAGATAGATGTCAACCGAAAATTTGTAGGCACTTAAAATTTGTTTAGGTTTACGTATTATTTGAAAGTAGTAAGAACTATAATTCGCAAACTGTTCCACACATTAACCACAAGCTCAGCAAAAAAAGATAAACACATGTTACTACTGGTGAATTGTTTGGCCTCTGGTTTGGTTTGTACTACTGATCTGCATGGGGATTGGGAAGATGGTAATGGGGATGCATTGAACGTGGAACATCGGCGCTGTTTGCGGGTATGGGGATAGTTTCGACTACACGCAGCAAGTCCACCTGCCTAGTAATCCTCAGCAGCCCAGACCAATTTATTTTTTGGTGCCGATGAATTGTGGCTTGGTGTGTGCTGCGAAGGGATTCCTCAACAGCTGAACTTTGTGACTGATGACATCCATCTCATCAGTAAGGGCGCAAATGCCGTGGTGTCCTATTTGGAGTACTTTTTTCACTGTGACAACTGTTCTGGACAGAACAAGAACAGTATTCTTCTGTAGTACTCTGCATGGAAAGTGGCCATTGTCTTACACAGATCCATAACAATAAAGTTCTCAATTGCTGGACACACTATATTTGAGCGACTGGTGTTTTGGCCTTGTCAAACAAGCATTCATATGCCATGGCGTGTCGTCACTGGAGGAATTGGCGTCTGTGATGAATGGCAGTGCTGCAGTGAACACAGCTCAACTCTATTTTTCCGGTTTTCGACATTCATTAATCCTCATACTTCAAGTGGCTATACCTCTGGTTCTACTTAACATATTTGAATACTTCTTCGGCAGTTTAAAGGGAATTTTGTCTCTTTTATTGTGTGGTATTTCTCAAATAGTTATAAAAAAAAAACGACTACAAACAAACCTTTCATCGATACTGAGAAATATTTCTATTTTACTGACGTCCAGTTTACATCACTGGTAGCAAAGAAAATTTAAGAAAAATACTAATTTCATTAGCTATTTTGTGTGAAATTTTCATTCAAATTGGTTACTGTTTCTAAGAGTTATGCAGCAAAACAGTAGTGAATGTCGTTTTTTTTCTGAACACAGTGTAGATGAGAGCATGATCCCCTATTATGGAAAGCACTATGCAAAGTAATACATCAGACGCAGACCTATTCGGTTCGGATTCAAGAACTGGGCACTGTGTTCTTCCAGCGGGTTTGGCATATGTTGTGAAGGTCTCCCACAGCAAGTCAACTTTGTGATCGATGAATCCTGCAGTGGCTCAAAAAGACTCTGCAGTAATTAGTTACCTGCATTATTTCTTCGAATATTATGGGCTAGGAAAATGCGAAGTTGATCTGCACTGTGATAACTGCAGTGGCCAGAACAAAAATAACTTTGTTCTGGCATATCTGATGTGGAGAACATTCTATGGTCTTCACCACAGAGTGCCACTCCACTTCCTGATTGCTGAACACACTAAGTTTGCGCCCGACTGTTGCTTCGGCCTGCTGAAGAAAGCATTTCGGCTAACTCCAGTATCCAGTCTGCAGGAGCTTGGCACACGCATCCAGAGCAGTACACAGAAATCTGTCAATATTGCACAGATTGTTGGACCAGAGAATGGACCATCTATAGTGCCAGTTTATGACTGGCAGTCCTTCCTGAGCCCATTGTTTAAAGTAGTCCGTCATACAAGGACCACCATCATTTCACCTTTCTATCACGCAAGCTAGGCATTGTCATGTTCAAGGAGTTCTGGAACAGTGAAGAGAAGTCCTTCTCTGTGCTCAAGACTAGACAGCTGCATGAGGATGGGGACGTCGGTAGCACCGCAGTATTACCGCGGTAATGGCGATGCATTGAACATGGAACACCGCGGTGTTTGCAGGTATGGGGACAGGCTCCACGGTAGTACCGTGGAAGTGGTTTTGTTATTTGTGGTAACACCGCGGTAGCAGTGAATGTGATAAGAAACACGCACATTTGAAAACAAAACAAACCGTTGAATCATTGGAACGCACGCCCAATCGTCGCCCATCACCCACTCGTGACGAAATTACAAGTGACAAGTCTGCAAGAGTGATACGTTATGTTACAATATACGAATGTCACGTGACGTTGTTTTTCTGAGTGGTGCACTATTTCCGTTTGTTGTGCGTTGTTTCGCAAATTCGTAGTATATGTTGATTGTTTTCGATTATGGAGAAGGTTACAGTACAAGAACTCGTGTCGAAAAACAGTGATAGACTTAAATATGAACGTAGACGTGGTGAAAGTGCAGTGTGGAACAGTTTTAGTACTATTGTGTTGGAAGGCAATCTTGTCGACTTCGTCAAGTGCATGAAATGCAGTACTGTATTAAAATGGAAGTCACGCGATTGGACCAGTGGTCTGAGGACCCATATCCAATGCTGTTCACCGAAAGTTGCTCACACTCGATGCCTAACTGATACGCCAAGCATTAGCACAGTCGTGAAACAGTCTTTGCCAGCAAGTGTTAAGCGTGAAGTTGCCGACACCCTTGTCCAGATGTGTGCTACCGATATCAGGTTTGTATAACAACATTTCTGCTACAGCGCATGGCTAGTAGTAGACAGGCTGTGGTACACGTGGTGCAACTGCAATTCATCGTACGGTTGTTGTGGTTAGGGATGAAACCAAAAAAAACTAGCAAATATGGTGTCGCAATATTTTGGCTTAACCCTTTTTAGACGCCAAAGGCAATTATCGTGTTACAGCAAATAATACAGTGATTGGTACACTGGCCGTTGATGGGTGGGCTATCACATTGGGAAACCGGCACGTGCCGAAACTTAACGGCACTGTGTCAAGTTGGCTGTGAAAGTGGGCATAACAGTAAGTAAACAAACACAGCTGGTGCGGCATTCGTAGTTCGTGCACAATATCTTGTAAAAGAAAACGCAAGAATGCCAATGTATTGCTGCGTGCCAACTTGTAAGAATAAAAAAAATGGCCATGTGTTCCCAAAGAACAAGAATTTACGACAGAAATGGCGAGTTGCTGTACGTCGGAGCGATCCAGTCACAAAGAAGTTGTGGAAGCCTGGACCAAATGATCGTGATCGCCAGCTCGTTCAGAAGCTTCCATTCAGTGTTCTATTATATCCAGTACATGCCGCTAAGTTTTGGTCAAATGTTTGAATGTTTCCCAGTACTAGAGTCATTCTAGATGCTACTGAGTGTGTGATGAACAAGCCCTCACACGTAGCAGTGCAGAGCAGTACATTCTCAAGTTACAAAAACAAAAACACTGTGAAAACAATGATAGGCTGCACACCACGTGGTGCTGTGTGTTTCATTAGCGAGTCTTATAGTGGTAGTACCTCAGACCATCAGATAATTGAACGCTCCCCGCTTTGCACTGAACCTGGTTACTTCACCAGTGGGGACAGTATCATGGCTGACCGGGGTATTATGGTGCAAGATTTGTTTGCTTCTAAAAATGTACCTGTGAACACACCACATATGTTAAAAGGGAAATCGCAACCGGAACCTGAACAAGTCGTGCATGATAGACTAGTGGCTGCAAAAAGAATTCATATATAGCGTGTAATCGGTCTTGCTAAAACATTCAAAATCTTGGAAAGAAAAATGTCTAATTTTCCACATGGGTAACAGGTCGACCATCAATTGGACAAGCAACACCTCGACACCTTTGACAAACGAATTCCGGGTCAGCTACCAACCTACCGGTTAGACCACTAAACTTCTTGTGGACCCATAGCTTGCATTGGCTGCACTCAATAGAGTTTACGCCCACACCACTGCGGCAGATGGCGCACCGAAACTGAATGCAAAAAATGGACAAAAGACTAAGCAGTGTGTACTTACATGCTGGAATAGCATCTTTGCTATTCTGCAGTCTGTTGATACGAATCTAGATGATCTGCAAACCCTTAGCAGTGATATGACAGTGAACAAGAATATGCTAAGGCTACTGGCAGACCTCAAAGAAAGCCTGCTTAAGGACGTGGTAAGTGTGGTAAGTCAGAGTACATCTTCGTAGTTCCAACATGACACAAACTCAGCAAAACTCTGCAAGTTCTGGCAGCAGACGGTGCCATCATATCGCATATCGAAACTGGATCCCACTAGGAAAATCTTCCGTGATGTAACAATTTGCAGACCAGATCGATATATAATGCACATCACAATTATGCAACAACGAGCAACTCTTTTGAGAAACACGGTAGCAGCTCGTCACAGTCAACACGGTCAGTTTGCAGGCTTCAGACACGACACGACGGCAGCTGAAATGCGGTATGTGAACCACTCAGGCATGATTTAACGGCTTTGTCACCCACCCACGCACATCTCACCTGCTGACCCGCTTGCCGGATGAGGCTGAAAAGCAGCAAACTTCTGTCTCTACCTCTGCAGTGCAGTGAGACAGATCAGCATCCAGTTTTACCAAACAATCCACGTCTCTAGAAACTCAGCGACTGACAGCTAACAATGAGCACTCGACGATCATACACTGCCGCAGAAAAAAACTGAAAATTATTCAGTATGCAGCTAGGCCCACAACAACAGAGCTACTAGATGTGATGGCATGAGTGACTGAATGTCGGACTTTGTCGATGGATGAAGTTGCCTCGAGTCAAACACGTCAAATACGCCTATTAACTTCCGTTGACTAACAAGTTCCAGAATAACAGAAAAACTACACTGTGTCCGAAAAAATGCGACTACATCGTTGACGATAAGTTGAACTAGAATTGTGCATTTACAACAATTTTAACACTCATATTACGAAGACTACTGACCATCGACAAGCGTTTTTATGTTCCCACCGCATCTTTTAGTACAGCTACTTTATGTCACAAGCTTTATTTATTGTGTGTGTAAAACAGTGCAGACTGAATTTGAAGTCTTATAGTACCTGTACAACTCATCTATTTTGTGTACCTAGTTTACCTTGCGAAAATGTCGAGACCTAAATATCAGTAAGATTAAACAAAATCATGAAAGTTTTACAGGACCATGCAATTCTGATTCAAAATCTCTATCTGTCAAAGCAGTATGGTGCACGAAGGCTGTTGAGTGAATTGCCCGACAAGGACCGTAAACATGGAAGCATCGACAGTCTGCTGAAGAGAATCTGCAAGACGGGTAAAATTGTCACGCGACCAGGCAGCGGCAGACCACGTTCAGCACGTAGCAGTGGAGGACCTCGTGCTCAGTCAGGAGGATTAGCCAAAAAGGCATCAATGAGCTCATAAGATTTCACATGAAACTGCCATCCTCTGTTCAAGTGTGCACAGGATAATTCACTGTGATCTCCAGCTCAAATGCTTCAAATGATGTCGTGTTCAGCTGATGTCTGAAGCCAATCGCATCTCCCGTCCAATTCGCTGATAAACAACGTTATCGTCTGCAATAAATCTTGTTATTGTTCTATTATAAACCGTAAGTTGAATAATAAGTAGTAAGTAAAATAATATGCTGACAGTTTTCCATTTAACATCTGGGTATTGTAGCAAATTAAGAAATCAGCAATATAAGGCGAAATTCATGATATTTAGGTCTCGACAGTTTCCCAAGGCAAAGTAGCTGCACTAAATACGTGAGATGGGAAACTAAAAATATCTGTCAATGGTCTATAGTCTTAGTAATATACGTGTGCCAAAAATCTTTGTAAATGGACAGTCATAGTTCAATTTATCATCAAAAACATGATCACGTTTTTTTAAACAAATCGGGTCATTTCACTGTTTGGATCAGTCTTTCGCTGAGACTTTCGCCGAGTCCTAAATTCGGTCTGAGACCAAAGATCAGCCAAAAAGTGAAGTCATTTTTCGTTTAGTCTCAGCGATTTTGCTCAGCTAAATCGCTGAGACCAAACTTCAAACTGATTGATCACTAAATCCAAAGCTATTGATTTTGCATGCACAAGATAGGCTAATCAGTTAGAGATTAAGTTTTCATGTGTGAAAATCACTTCACTTTTTCGCCAATTCATAAATAAACAAAGAAATACGGAGATATCAGCGATGATGCTATGGACTGAGCAGTGATGTGTGTCACAGTAATTGGATAATCTGAACTCGGGACTGAGACCAAAGTTGAGTGGTTTGGTCTCAGCGAAAGACTAATCCAAAAAGTGAAATGAGTGACCCAATGTATATAATGCACTATGATACCTACATATAAAAGACAAATGTAGACGAAAACATTGGTGCAGTTTATAGGAAATCTCGACACGACATGCGTGTCACAACAGCATCCAGCAATGAACTGACATCAAGTTCAGCCTCTGTAATGCCATAGACCTACAGCGTACAACGAATACAGATCACACTTAACCATCACGGTTATGCTTCACGCAATGCCAATGATAACTCACCAATATGCCGGTCAACGGGTACCCGGACAGTAAAATGAGCGCCCGGGTATCGTTAACGTACCGGGCACAACTGCAGTTGTTATGAACACTAGCCGGCTTGCCCTAATATCTGCTGCAATGAAGGCCTGCACATTCCGTGTAGTTGCGTTATTGCAGTCAGCAACTGTAACTGGCCATTCGAGCGGGAGGCAGGGAGTGAGTGTGGTGGAGAGAGCTAGACTGAGTGGTGTGGAGTAGCTGGCGGTTGTGACAACTCGGCCATCTACAGTGCTGCGGCACTGGCAGACTGGCAGTAGCCACTGGACGGGAATGCAGTAACCCAGCGGACCCGCCCTGGCGCCCACTTACAGCTGCGGCTGCGGAATCAAACTGGGCCTTAGTGCTGAGTGCCGATGTTGAACGGCATTCATTGCGCTCACATTGCAGTTTGAGTCAAAAGTTCAAAACAGAAGTAAAAACCGGATTTTTTCCACAACCGGTACCCGTTTAGTGAAAACCGGTTTTTAACCGGAAGCCGGAACCCTTGGCGTCACAACTGTCGTGCCACTCGTGGCGGGCGAATGACAGTGGCGTGATTTAATGACCCCCCACCCTCCCACGGAAGTAAGCAACGTGCCAGGAGGGCCAAACACTGCCCAATCTCTCGGGGATGACGGCTGACGACGGACAGTCGGCGTGGACGGCCGTTGTGCGCTGTAGGCCTTGGTCACTGTGACGTCGTTATGAATGTAGGCAAGTTGACGCAAGCACAGACAGACGGCACTGCGCCTTTAACCCTTCAATGGGCAAATTAAAACAGCAGAGCAACGGACCTTTATACAGCAATACGGTGATTGGTACACTGGCCGTTGATGGATGGGTTGTTACGTTTGGTACAGCGATGAGGGGCCTGGGCGGGCCAGGGCCCCACCCAGACCCCTCATCGCTGTACCAAACGTAACAGCCCACCCATCAACGGCCAGTGTACCAACTTCATATTATTCGATATGGCACTATAATTCCCAGTGCCCATTAAGGGGTTAATAATGTTGCCTATCTTCTCCATGTGTTGCCATACGTTGGACTTGTTCCGTACATTTCCTCGCCGTTGTCGTTCAGTTATCTCACGGTGACACTGCTGGTTGCTGTTAGGCATCAGTTCACGCGACCGGCGGTGGGATTATGCTGCCTCTGCAGCCGGCAGTCACATCTCCCCTGCCCCGCATCCCATTCACTGCAGTCGACGGCTGCAGTGAATGGGATGCGGGGCGGGGGAGGACGGGTGCCAGCAGTCGCCGCAGACAGTGGGTCACGCTTGCTGAATTCGGCGACCGGTTTCTGAGAAATGAAACCAGACACCGCTTTGAAGTCATTAGCAGTTTGCACTATGCACAGGTATACATCCAGTTACAAAAAAGTATGTACAATTTCAACGGGTACCCGGGTACCCGTTCGAAATTAATACGGGTACCTGGACGGCTCTTTACCACTTTTCTGACACCTCTACAGTCACCAATAAACTGGAATATCACCTGTGCAGTTTATACTGTTTTTTTTTAAATTACACATATTTCTGTAGTGCCATCGTTGGCATTCTACACAAAAAAATGTTGTGTCCTGGTCCACACAGAGAAGAGCACGTACCAGTGGCACACAATATACATGCAATACTGTGGCCAGGGTTCAGAAACCTGGGTAGATACCCAAAACACCCGCTGAATAAACACCCAAAAAAACCCAGAGGTTTTTCGGGTGCCGCGCAAATATATCGTTCCGCACGCACAGGAAATATCGCAATAAAGATACGATACGATAATTCTGAAATATTGCGATAAAAATCGTAACTACGATAATCGTAACAGCACTATCAGGCTGTATGGACTTTAACGTAAAAAGTTAAAACCAAGCATTAAAATCGTGTGCCACTAGTTAACAACTAGCACTGAACGATTTTGTGATCACTGAGGTACAGTTAAATTTAAAACCGTCAAACAGCCGAACTCATATAGAACCGAACCGAACCGAACTCAAAACTGAGAATATAAGAATAGAACCCGAACCGCAGTGAGGGTTCTTTCCTATCCCTATACTTTATTTTTACATGCTTAAAAAACTGGAAATAGAAGCAGTTTCTGACCTTCTTGATTGTGTCAACACTGTTGAATTCATCAATACTTGACAGCGGCAGCTGTCGACCAGAGACCGCGGCACACACTCTGTCCATCTCACTAGACTCACTTCTGCTGTCCACAAGCTTCGCCACTACGCAGCAACTGTCATCACTGCTCACTCCAATATTCTTAAATGCCGCTGATATCTACATACAAAGCACACGCACACACATACTGGTACAGACATTCAAGGTCCAACAGCTGGAATTGGTATGGTATGGTATAGTAGTGTTTTAACGTCCCACTCGACACATTATAGGTCATTTCAGAGACGATTTTACGGGTCAGATGACCCAACCAACAGTGTCATAGCACTGAAGGACGATGGATAGTCAACCAGGTCAAGGGCCAATCTCACCAGGCTCAGCTCACTAAAAAGTAGAGAGAAGGATGTAAGAAAAAAATTTTTAATACATATATAGCACCAAGAAGACCGAAACACAGAGGTGCTCGGAAGAGAGCTAAACTAAGCAAGATCAAAGCCCGATACAGTTGACCGACCTGTAAGAACTGCTCGTATCTTTGTGCACCATTATAATAGTGCACAATATTGCAAGACAGAGACAGTTTTCTCTATATTCCCCTTCCTCCAGACCAACATCACATCTCAGATGTGACCAAGTGGAGGTAAGGGGAGATCCAACAGCTGGAATCCACTACCACAAAAATTTCTATGCATCTGCCAAGCGAGACTGGCACAAAACAGTGACGTAGACTTCTACCTGTCCATCCATCCGTTCGTTCACTCCTCTGTTACCAAACTTGTGAACACATCATTTTCGGGATGACCACTCTCCAGACAATCTGAAATTCCGCGACATCTCCCTGACGGTTTGCGACATCCATCCATGGCACTCCGCATGTTAACTGTTAGTTACTCATATCATGCCTGTACTGTGAATGGCGGGTAGAAATGCAACAGTACACGATCCGAAACCATATACTTAATATTTAACACAGAATAAACTCCTACCAAATACCTGTATGGACGCAAATATGCAGCTTACAATAAACAGTTTTAGGCAACTTTTACCGGACAAGATTTTTCCCTGACATTTCCCTGATTTTTAGTAAAATAATAAAATTCCTGACAGCTGTCATTTCCAGGTTTTCCAGACAAGTGGTCACCCTGCATTTTGAAAACGAACTTTAGCTCAAATTGGCACAAATGGTCCACTGGGCATGTAACGATCAACTTTTGGGGTCAGAAGGTCAAAGTTCAGGCCACAGGAGGCCAGCATTGAATTTGGAGTCCTCCACAAGGCCTCCAAATTTCTAGCTTAATATAACACAGTACACACAAGAGACAAACTCATGAAACTAACTAACTGTACAGAGATTATTAAATAGGGACCAACCTGATGCACGATTTTACGGCCGTGACATTTTCTGTGAAATTGGCCTTCTTCCGTGAAAAACGCCCATTTCCGTGTTTCCGTTAAATTCCTGAAATCCGGGATTTTTCATGAATTTTAATGCTATCATCTCCCTCTTTTTGGCAAAGGTTCTTCCAGCTCCTCAGCTGTGTTATAACCGCATGGTGCCAGTAATACATATATGTATTAGCAAATTCTACTAAATTACCAAGATGTTACGTTCTGAAGCTAAACAAAGCGTCTACTACACGTACGTTTTTTGACGGTGACAGACAATACAGCATTTCTCCATGAAGTGTTTTCAGGGTAAGTTTTTTACGAGTGTGATTGGAAACGGCTCGCAATGCTGCCACCTGAAGCTGGAACAGTTCAACGACCTACATTCACAATCAAAACCTTCTAATTTCCAATTCTGCAAACCAACTGGTACACGATAAAGAAATACTAGGAAGTGGTGAAGGTAAAGCAGGTGATGTCGGTGTGCAGACGTATGGGTGACAGGACGTTTGGGCAAAAGACGTTTGGGCGACAGGTTGTTTGGGAGAATGGCGTTTGGGCAACAGGTGAGGGAGGACGTTTGGGCGGCACGGCAAGCACAGTTGGACGACAGTTACTGACCGACAGTAAAGCGTGTTAGATGTTTCTGAATGAAAACAGGGGGTCGAAAGTTGTACCATTGAACTCCTGGGGTAGGGTTTCCTATTAGTGTTCCATAGTAACTATAGGCCTAGGATGCACCATTTGGCCACAGTGCACACGCGTGACAACCAACCAACCAACGACGTCACGACACAGCCTATCTAAATAAGCGCCTCTTTTACTAACGTAATTGGTAAAGTGAGGCGCTTAATAAAAATGTAGAACCGATACGTTATTTTATTCGAATGTGAAAAATATACTAATTATACATACAATACACACAACAATCACAGATAGATCTAACAGTCACAGACAACGTCACTGGGTCACAGAGGGACTGTAGATGTCACTGCATGCACGTAACAGTTTATAGGCCGACCTAGCATCAGGGCATCAGTAGTAGCCCCGGGATCCTGAAATTGAGGCTATGGATCAGTCATGGTCATTGGAGGGTCGAACTGCCGTGAGTCAGCAGCTTACCATTCCAGCTATCTTGACGATGATTGTTAAAGACTAATTAAGTGCAATTATTACAGGAAAATGATTTCCAGCTACTGACAATTTGCGTGCGAAGTAACATCCTTGCAGGCACAAGAAACTTGCTTAGATAATCATAGTCCTTTGATCGTCTACAGTACAATGAATCATTCGTTCAACCGCCCTTAAGTATAACGTGTGGATTCCAAAGACCACTTACAATGAAACACAGCACATGAACATGTCACATGATACAGTTAAATACGAAGTATGCTTTAAATGTTTAAACATCCTACGAAATGTCACCCAAATGTCCTACCCCTTCGCCCAAACGGCCTGTCTCCCAAACGGCCTGTCACCCAAATGACCTGTAACCCAAACGTATTTTGCCCAACGACTGGTGAGGCGAGCAACAGTATTATTACTGCATTTCACGATGTGTGACCAGTGACCACTGGTGAGTAATGACAGCAGAGGTAGGCAACTGTCAGTTGTAAGTACAAAGTGTCTACAC
>Ga0209149_1000927_pt1 | contig 13657 bp, 7 predicted proteins | sample WorMetTyACAVOLI2_FD_187423 | JGI IMG/M metagenome (GOLD analysis project Ga0209149, IMG submission 187423) | Marine gutless worms symbiont microbial communities from Max Planck institute for Marine Microbiology, Germany - Olavius algarvensis... ... | reverse complement strand
CATTAATTATGCCCTTGATCATTATATATGATATGATTTTATTTAGCTTTTATTAGTAAGCTTTTGTACTTTGTGTTGTATTGTACCTTGTGTTGTGTGTTTGTTCATTTTTATTTTAATCCAGCCTTTGGGCTGCAATTATCTTTAATAAAGTTGAGTTGAGTTGAGGTGATGTCGACTGGTTGTTGGTCGATGTGTAGATCTACCCTTACGTGTCGTACCTGGCGGTCTACCTCAGCTCGTGGTTGACGGTGGTGATGGCTGCAGAGACGACGTGTATCTACCAGCGTCCTCAGAGACTGACGTCGGTCTGCCAGCTCACGCGAGCACATCGTGTGGTCGCCGGACTCTTGATCGTTCTCGGTCTCGTCAACGTCTACGTCATCTGGGCCTACACGCTCATCGAGCACTCGTCGGCGGCCGGTGGCTGGGCCTGTGTTGATCGGCTGAGCGACCCTCGAGCTCTGAACGTCGACTACGACTGGGACCGCGACGTCGCCAGACTGTCGGTGTCCGCCGCACGGTTCGTCGTCGGACAGATGCTGCCGTATTTCGTCGTCTTCTCGTGCGCCGTGCAGCTGCTGACGAAGCGCTGGCGACGCGCCGACCAATTGCGTCAGGTCGACAACACGTGGAAGGCTTGCAACGTCGACGCGACCACGGCGCGTCAGCTGCATAACGCTTTCTCCATCATCTGCATAGCACACTCCGTCCTGCTGCTGCCGCGTCTCGCGTTCGACTCATTTCTGCTGGTCACCGATCCACGTCTCACAGGCCAGCGTACTGTCGCCTACCGTCCGGCGGTCCTGCTCGCTCGTACCGTCGTCTACTTTCTCCACTACGTCTTCCTGGCCGCTCGTCCGCTGCTCGTCTTTGCGACGTCGTCGTCGTTCCGCCGCCACGTCGCCGAGCTGTGTGTCCGCTGCCGCTGCTGCCTGTGCTGCTGCTGCTGCTGCGGTCGTCGTCAGCGTCGTCCACGTCGCTCGTCGTCGTCCGACGGTTCGGTCGGCGGCGCGTGCTCGGCGACCAGTAACGCCGGCATCGCGGGAGGAGACCACGTGACTGTCGCAGTACAGCCACTGCTCGGCAAGACTGGAAACGAGGCTCATACGAATCACGTGACGTTCGATCCCAACACAGTCGACCTGTGTGCGACTCGCACGTCGTCTGCTTCAGCAGCCATTGTGCTCGAGAACGGGGCGCCGTGTATCAAGATATTCAGCATGACGTCAGTCTGAGCTGGATGACGTCAGCGTCGCTGTGCTGACGTCATCATGCTGCTGTCTCAGCCGTCATCATGCTGACCTCAGCCGTCTCACTGGCGTACTACGCGACCACTATTTAGCGTTCTTGTTGTGAACTTGTCTTGTTTTATCTAAGTCGTGTTTTTGCCATTTTCCTTTCTACTTATAGCTAGTTTCAGTCGACTCGAGTAGTACCAGTCAGTGATTACATGTTCAGTTTGTGTCGCGCATCTGCTATGCAAAGCCGTCTGACACTTACTACACAAGCCTAGAAGCAGACACTGCCACCTAGCGATTGGTCACTGTACTATACGTCAGCGAGTGTTTGATTGTAAATATTTGAGTTGTAAAACGTGTTGAATTATGTATTTATTCTATTTATTTTTAATCTTTACTCTTTAGTAAATGTTCAACAGCATTGCCACAATTCTAGCCATTGTGACTGACGACACCACACACACACACATATATATATATAGCAAGGCTGTCGTGAAGTTATCAACGTTATGCCACGATAGTTCCATGTTTGCCCGCCAGGATCGCCACTTGTCTGCTTCAAGGCTTGTGTAGTAAGTATCCAACAGCTTTGTGCTATGCATAGTGTAGCTACAGGCGGCGTCTCTGTCCGTCTGTGCGTCAAAACTAACGACCGTACGATCATGCGGTTTTCACAGTCGGGTAGCTCAAGGATTATAATTTTAACCCTTTAACCCTTTAGACTCCAAAGGCAATTATAGTGCCACATTGAATAACATAAAGTTGGTACACTGGCCGTTGATGGGTGGGCTTTTACATTTGGTACAGCGAGGAGGGGCCTGGGCGGGCTGCGGCCCCACCCAGTCTCCTCCTCGCTGTACCAAATGTAACAGCCCACCCATCAACGGCCAGTGTACCAATCACTGTATTACTGTTTGATGGTCCGTTGCTCTGCGGTTTTAATGTGGCGATTAAAGGGTTAAGGACAATTAAAACCGCAGAGCAACGGACCATTGTACAGCAAACGGTGATTGGTACACTGGCAGTTGATGGGTGGGCTGCTACATTTGGTACAGCGAGGAGGGGATTTGGCGGGGCCCCAGTCCGCCCAGGCCCCTCCTCGCTGTACCAAGTGTAACAGCCCACCCATCAACGGCCAGTGTACCAGCTTTGTATTATTCGATGTGGCACTATAATTGCCTCTGCACTGTAAAGGGTTAAAGACCAAATTTTGTTCCCTGTCAAATATTTTTGACCAATAAATATTTATATCTCGGAAACGATAGAAGACAGGCACACAGTTCCATGGAAGACTTACACGAAATCGCATACGGTAATTTCGATCGGTACAAATTCTATGACCTTGAATGACCTTGAACGACCGTAGCGCACCTTTTTATCCTGTATTTTTTTCCGGAGCTCCCTGTGTAAAAGGGAGTGAAGATAGACCCTCAGTGACAAAAAGTAGCCCCGACTCACTCTGTAAATTTCAGTGATGTACATGTCATGCATAAACTCGCAGCGTGAGCAACCCTCGACCAGTTTTCAAGGTCACAATATTCTTCACCGTTAGGCTAAGTATCTCGAAAATGGTACAAGATAGAGACATCTTGGTGGGCCAAATTAAACGGGGCCAATGCAGTTTCCTTCGCTCTAGTACAGCACGTTTTACAGAATTTTGATAATTTTCGGCAGGTGAAATAACAGTTCATTTACGCACTTTAAAAAGCACAAAAATTAAATACCTTTTCGCCAGAGGGCGTTACAAAAGCTAATGATGTTCTCTGTTCTCTATAGTAGCATTTTAGCTGTTTTACTTACTTATTTTACATTAAAACAATTTTATTAACAACTTATAAGTAAGTAAGTAAGTATCGTACATTTATAGAGCGCATTACGTGAGACACTCCTAATGCGCTAAACGACACGGAGCCTCGCGCGGCCTCTCTGCGACAGCTGAGCTTTTTTGTAAATACCAGATTTCACATTGCAGTTCGTACAGGATCAGTCCGAGCGAGGCCCTTGAATGAGACTGGAGTTGCGTTCCTGCCTCTTTATGTGATGCAGGCGCGCGAGCTGTTAGCGATAACTAAGTTTCTTGTTTAGTTAATGTAACTTATATTAGCATAGTTTTCGTCGTGTAGTCAACATATAATTACGTAACCGGACGTACTGAGAGTGTGCGAAATATACTAAACTGTGCTAAACGTTTGTTTGGCAGAAAAGTGTGTATAACAGACATTGCAGTGAACCACAAGTTAAGTTATACATGCGGTTATGATTGATCATTTCAATGTCTCTCATCTGGGCCTGCACGGTCATCGAGCACTCGTTGTCAGCCGCTGGATGGATCAGTTATTTATTCTTGTTATGCACCATGTTCAGTTGCTGAGTTGCACATGCACTCTGCACATCTGCCTGCTACACCAGTATTACGTAGTATTGTACTATTGTAGATAACAATGGGCGGCCAACAGTGATGGCCTTCCATCCTTTCTGGCAGCCCTCCTCTATATATTCTCTTTTTATTGTTATTATAAATTGTTTACTGTGGATAAATAAACTCTCTCTCTCTCTCTCTCTTTCTCTCTCTCTTCTTTGCCGTTATACCTGTCAAACTCTCTCTCTGTGTGTTGCCGGTTGCCAGACGCATGAAGTATGTTATGCGTCCTGACGTTCGACGTTTTCCATGACACGGCGCCCGTGTATCTGACTGATTGGTGCACATGCAGCCGCTGTAGCAACCACCGTCTACGATCATCAGCTCTCGGCAATTTCCTTGTGCGGCGAACACAGGCTTCGCCGACAGTGGTTTACCGTCGCAGGACCCGCTGCCTGGAACTCACTTCCGGCTCGTCATCATCATAATTTATTTGCCGTGAATAGTATGAAAAAAAATCACATCACGTCCGGATGATTCACACACTGCGTTCTGCCGTCATCTAAAAACTTGTTTGTTTACTGTTCCCGACTGACTCAACTGCATATGTACATTTACGGTAACTAGCTAACTGCATTACTTAATTGTGTTTTAGTTTATCTTTATTTTATTGCATTATTATTGCGTCCTTGTAAGGCGCTAATGAGCACCAGTTGAGTGGCGCCCTAGCAAGCTTGTGATACGATATGATATGATATGATCGGCTGAGCGACTCTCGAGCTCTGAACGTCGAACACGACTGGGACCGTGACGTCGCCAGACTGTCGGTGTCCGCAGCACGGTTCGTCGTCGGACAGATGCTGCCCTATTCCGTCGTGTTCTCATACGCCGTGCAGCTGCTGACGACGCGCCGACCAGCTGCGTCAGTCGACAACACGTAGAAGGCTAACGGTCGACGGTTCTATACGTTGTGAATTTTCAGTCGATACGAAAAAAAGACAACTGTTCTAGATTTACGTCGCAACACGCAACTGCATTGTGACGTCGTTTGCACGTCTCTGTTCTCTCTGTCTCTGTACCAGGATTTACGGTCCTTAGACGAAAGATGTGGATTTGGCCTAATTTTTCTGCAGTTCTCAAATAGGATGACATTTATCATAACTGTTCTACTCTGTGTTCACAAAAAAACATTCCCTTTTGTTTTCTTCACGTACTCCTAGCAAAATTATCAAATTTGAATGAAAATTTTAGAAATCTAGCTGAAAGAATACTGCTTATATGCATGTAAAATGATTTGTCTGCTGGTTAAATATTCTTTGCAAACAGCAGTGTAAAGTGAACTTCAGTAAGAGTGCTGTTGCAGCAATGGGTTTTTACTGTTGAAGATAAACATTTCATTAATTGTTGTGAGTGAAAAATATGGAGCAAATTGCCTGTTTAAGTTATGTTTCCTGATAGAGGATGTAAGTTGGTGGGCTAAAACAGTGACTGGACAAAATGACATCAGTGGCAGCGTTGACGTGCGTCCGTGTAGACGCTGTAGTGGTGATCCACCACACTGCCAGCACAACGCCAAACATCGACAAAGTTAAGGATCTCGCAGTGATGTTCTTGAAATAATTTAGGTCCTGAAGACCTCATCCTCTTTCAGTCTCACGAAACATCTGGACTCTAGAGCAAGTGCGTTGCTCCATATTTTCACTCATGCACAACCACTTAATGAAATGTTGCTGCAAGAGCACTTTTGCTGGCGTTCATTTTTATTGTTGTTAGCAAAGAATGTTTAAAATATATAAGTTATTTTGTGATTACAAAATCAGCACTCACTGATCTATGTTATCTGGCATTTTCATTCAGATATGTTAATTTTTCTATCGAATAAAACAAGAATGTGGTCGACACGGTATGCCCCCGCCCGCCTCTAATGACACAGGTACAGCGTTGGGCCAAGAAGGCTCATCCTCCATCCGTATACCAAGTTTGAAGTTCGTAGGCTTTGGCATTCGGAAGATATGGCGCACGATGTGTGTCAGCATTAATTGGCTTGAGAAAATTTTGGCGAGTTGAAATGCGTGTGCAGTAATCGCCTTACTTATGGGATGATAATTGGTAATAAAATTGTAATAATTACCTTACGGCGACAGTAGTGTTCAATCCAACACTGGTTTGCGATAACAGAGTGCCGTGAGCACAAATTAAATACATTAAAAGCATAATACTCAACACAGCGCTGCGGCAGTAGCTGCGGCGAACATAGACTAGGTTTGTATTCGCTTGGGGGCGCCAGCGGTATGCGGTAAGTTCGTAGGCCTTGGCATTCGGCGCCCTTGTAGTGACTTTATGGACATGTTACGGCCCCTTATAAGTTGTCGTATTATTATTATTATTATATGGCGCACGATGTGTGTCAGCATTAATGGGCCTGTTGACCCTGACCTAACTGGTATGCGAGTTGCACCTAAGGTGGGGAACCTTCCTTTCTCAAATTTGGGCACGATAGGCCTTTGGATTCCCAAATTATTCGCTATGTACGCGACGGACAAACGGATGGACGGACAAAAGTAACGCTTATTGCCAGTGTGGGAATTGCCGGGGGTTAGGGGCTTTAACCCCCCACTTAACGTCTTCATCCCCCCACTAGTTGCTCTTGTTTATTTGTCTTGGGGGGTCAGATGTAACCCGACGTGTCAAACCATGAAGATCGTTTGCAAAGAATAGAAAACAACCTCTTTTGTTATGCCCCTCGCTCGCACGTTAGGGGCAATAAGCATTAGCCGAACTTGCCGAAGATAACCCGATGTAACCCCAAAGATCGCACTTCCCTACCAGTTCCTCCTACAAAATATTCAGATCGTTCGATCTGTACGCATTTAAACACTAAGGCAATTTTCATGTGTCACAAAAATGTTAAAACATTTTCTTGTCAACACATGGGTGTTTTAAAGCTGAAAATGCACCAAACCCGTTTTCGGCCGGGGATCCGCCCCGGATCCCGCTGCGGGAGCTTACGGTGCTCCCCCAGATCCACTAGTCGGCTGGGGAGGGCGACACCCCGTCCCCATCCCCCTCGACGCCTTCGGCGCCTCGCTTCTGACCGCACTAGTTATCTTCGGCAAGTTCGGCTAATGCTTATTGCCCCTAACGTGCGAGCGAGGGGCATAACAAAAGAGGTCGTTTTCTATTCTTTGCAAACGATCTTCAGGGTTTGACACGTCGTGTTGTCAAGGACAAAAAATTCACTATCTACGATCAACACGTTATTACAGACACAGTAGCATACACAGACGTACATGCTCACCTACCTGTTGTTGCAGAGTGAACTTAGTTAAGCGATGACTACTCTGTTCACTTGGTTCTTACCGCTCGACGTATAGCATACAAGCGCGATATGCCACGGCCATGCTGCCCGTTTGTTAGCGACCGTCACGCAATAAACGCTCCGTTATTGAGATTACTTTTCCGTCTGTGTGTCCGTCTGTAACGCGCGTGATCTGTGAGTAAACAGGACTTTTTAGCAGCAGCACTGCCGGCAGGTCATCGTGCCGGTATTTCGTTTACTTAGTGGTCCAAAATGTTTTTTTTCGCCCCGCAGGGGCGTCACGTTGCACCCATAAATGACCTTCCTACACGCAGCTTTTTCCAGTAGTTAGCTCCTGCATTCTTGTCTGTGAGGTGTGGGCGAGTTTGGACTGGACTGGACAGGACCTATCACGCTCATCAGTTTATTTTTAGTTTCACATTTTAATTTTTTGTTTATTCCGTGTGGTAGACTAAGCTGGCTACCCGTCAGCTTTTTACTGCACGTTAAATACACACTATCGTATCGTATGAATGCAATCCACATCCATCCACATTTATTTATTGACATCACGAAGTACAATCATAGTACAATCAATCATAGTACAATCAAGTAGAATCATAGCAATGTCATCTGCAAAGTCCAAGTCGGCAACTCGTTCACCGATGAGCCAGTTGAGATAGTACACAACCACGAACATCATGGGCAACAAGACGCATCACTGGCGTGCCCCGGTGATGATCTGGAACCACCACCCAAGTGATCTACTCTTACGACACATTCTGCTGACGTCATAGAACGCTTTCAAGATGCTCTTTAATTGTTAAGGGAAACTGTAACTTTCCAGTATTTTCGACGCTGTATGTACGTAAACAGAGTCGAATGCCTTAATGAAATTAACAAAGTTTATATCGTTATAGAATCAGTTCCCATAATAACTTTATCGGTAATCAGGTTGTCATGCTATACGCTAAACAAGTAGCAAACTAAAAGCTGCAACGCCAGTTTACTGTAGGTTCTGGCTAGTGGTCAAACTATTATTTTGGGTTAGGGTTAGGGGTTAGGGTTAGTGTTAGGATTAGGGTTTGCAATAGCCCCCCCTGAGACTACACGTGTCCTTAGGTTCTTTTATGGCAGAACCAAATGATAACTTAAATATGAATAGTATTTCTTAGTAACATTTGCTATTTTAACCTTTTTGCAAAGACCACAGACCAGTGTTAATATAACAGACCTTCGCTGCTAAATTATAGTGAAACGATCGCGCTCTTTGCAGTTTTTCTGGGTTTGCCTATCGCAATAAGCACAAGCTGTTGACAGTCATCAATCATGGTTGAATAGCGTTCACGTGACATCAACAGCTTCTGTTGCCAACAGCAACTGACGTCACGTGTTTGTGCGGTCGGGTAGTCTTGCTCGCGTAATATATAATACGTTAGCCACGTCTAGCACTGGACAGGAAAAGAAACGAGACGGAAGAAAGCAGGCGACATTGACTGTTAACGACGTTCGACTCCTGTCTCTGCCTACGTCCGTGGAACTAATTACTTGACTGATCGTCGTCGCGTAACTAGACTGCAGCATGCCGCGTGGAAGACGCTTTGTGCCGTCGGCTGAGAACGATGGACGCTGGGTGAGTGAGCTGGTCCGATGACTTCTGTCTCACGCTGCGTCGTGTGTTGGTTCTTCCGCGTGAATCTATCACGTTGTCTGTTTGCGTCACTTGTAAACTTACTTGTAAACGAATCAAATTAATGTCGATTCTCAACGAGGCATGCCAAGAAGTAAAACTCTATGTGACGCCGAAAAGTATTTCGGTCAAATTTTCAGTAACAGGGAGCGTCGCGCGGCCTATCTGCGACAGCTGGACTTCTTGTAAATACTGAATTTTACACGGCAGTTCGTGGGGATTAGTCTGAGTGAGGCTCTTAAGTGAGACTAGACTTGCGTTCGTGCCTTTTACACGATGTGAGCACTGCGCGCGACCTGTTAGCGATAGCTAATTTTTTTGTTCCCTTCAAAATCATCTTTGAGTGCAAGAAGTATACTAATGGGTCAACTACTTACTTACGGGTTTTCGTCATTTGCTGTGTTAATATGTCGGTTCTTTCAAGCTGTGTTGCTGAAGCGCGAACCTGGTATTTCGACGACGCAACATTGCCCAATTTGTAGCTAGGCGCGTCAAAGAGCAAAGCAGTTTTTGCAACTCCTAATATCGTAAAACCGTAATGTTTGACAAGTTTTGGACACGTGGTCTAATCTCTAATCAAGCGTTATTGAATAATGTGGTACACCTGGTGCTGCTTATTTTCCGTACGGACAGACATGCAGTGTCAAGCTCCAGCCACATTGGCGACACGTATTATACAAGTCACAAGTATCGGATACATACTGTCCGATACAGACGACTTGATCCGATATTTTGTAAACTGTGTCGCAAAAAAGCGAGCCAAATTTAGCAAGCTGTAGTTTCGTCAAGCATGGACTGGTTAATTATTAATAATTTTGGGCTCACTGTCAACAAGAACTTAGCTATCGCAAACAGATAGCGCGTAAGCTGCGCACGCAATACGTCGATGGCATCCATAATAACCCCGTGACCTTGAAATCTAGGTTAACGGTCACTGAAGGTCATTGGACACGGAACCACCATTGGATAGATCATACACAACTTACTGTTAGTCGAGTTATTTGACGTTTCATATTATTATGACATTGAAATGTGGATTAAACGCCAGTCGAGATCATTGAAAATGGTGCAGTTCGATAGACCAAACTGGTACCATTCGAAAGGTTGGGTACGGTTTCCTATCGACAGTTTATAGTAACTGTGACCGTATCTTTAGCTGTATTCGTTTTCTTTCAGACACAGTGTGCATGTCGCCAAGACCTTCTACATGTAGATTTGTAGTTGAATATTCGTATGTGGCACGTGGAGTGAACGACACATCATGCTAGCTGTTGACGGCAATATATTTGTAGGACTATATAATAGTATTTATATTTCACACATACAACGGATAAGAAGGATCACGTTCAACTTCTTTCTACATGTAGAAAATAACCATTATTCGTATCCGATACCTTCTACGTATCGTCTTCTATACGTGCTACGGATACAAGCATCCAGTGTAGACGGGGTTTAACGGTTGTCCACGGGCTAGGCACCGACAAACTGACCGAAGTCGGCCGTGTAGATACTTGAGCGATAACTCAGTACAAGTTTTAACACGCGTATGTCACGTCTATTCAGCTGCTTGCTAAGTCGGTGTAGAACGTTGGTTGTCGCCAGTCAGCAAACCACGACCGCATCACGCTATAAACGATCTACGTGGCAGCGGGCTGCAGTGTACACACTACAGTGCTTAATAATCTCAACGCCGTCTATTTGTATCGTGTCACAAGTTTTCAACTACTTGGTAGGCAGATGTCCGAGCCGTCACTATTGGTAAATTAATTCAACGATACGTACACGAAAGAATACGACAAAGCGCATATTATGTGTAGATAACACTACTAAACAGCAAAAAAATAATGACATTACTTGGGAGCACAGTGACATCACTGCGATGTGCTGCAGAAGTATCGTCACCTTTTGGCGCGATCACCAGAGCTCGTCGATCGTTGCTACACCAAATCCTTCCTGATGTCAGATTGGTATCTCGCTATATTACGATCGCGTTTTCGCGCCTGTTGTTTAAACGTAAATGAAGATAGACCCATGGGGCCGGCGGTAAAAGATAGCCCCACGTCCGTAGACTTAAGACACACAAATTTGGAGAGGTTGCGCTAAACGAGAGTGCTGAATACAGGTGGTGTATAAAAACTCGCGATTTTCGAGTAACGTATCGTTATAAGCCTATCTCGAAAACAGTAGAAGAAAGGCACATAGTTACAGTGGATGACTAATAGGAAATCAGATCGATCGAATTGTGACATCGCCGATGACATTGAGTGACCTTCAAAGGTCATCTTGGATGCTATAAACGTATTCATCCTCAGTGTCTCGAAACACACAACGAGAGCGACAGCGAGAGCGGCTTAGTGCATCGATGCTGTCCATCTGTTCGTCTATCTGTTTGTCTGTCTGTCTGTCTGTCGCCAAAATACAAAAAACGCGATTTTCTCGAAAACTAAGCAATTTAGAGCTATGTTGTTTATTGACAATCTATAGGAAGTCGTACATGGGCTTTTCAAAGAACCCATTATTGAACCCCTAAAATCCAAGATGGCTGAGATCCGTTATCTTGAAAATCGACATGATGTCATTTTTTCTCTGCCGAGAGTAGTCCAATTCGGATAAAATTTCGAAGACTGGTGCAAAATGACATGTCGACTGGGGTGATATGGTCAAAATCGAAACCAGACGTAGAATTCCAATATGGCGGACATTTGGGCGAATTCAGTGGCATGTCATCCCAGAGCCACGTATCACATTGCACTGCCACTTGATGAATTCACTGTCATGATTCTAGAGCCACATGCCACATTGCAGGGTGTAAGAATTCCATCCGCCATATTGAAAATCGTTTTTCACCATATTTTATTTTTTTTAATGCAATTTGGGCTTTGACGAGCGGCGGCTTTCGTATCGTCTCCGATAAACTTGTTACGTACGAAGTTAATTACAACGATGTGACGTCATATGTGAGCTACTATTTCTACTGACGTATTCGACCGGAAGGACTGTTCAAAGTAATGTAAGCTCATATTTCATAAGATATCTCGGAAACAGTACAAGATAGAGATCTATTTGCAACGAATCGCAAACAGGATGTCGTATGTGCTCTATCGAACAGCGCCGTTAGAAATGACCGTGTTTGAGCTTTAAGCCCATTCAAGCTATTTTAACCCTCTAACGGTAATCGGAAGGGGGGGGGGGCTAAAATATCTCACGACTTCCTTTATGCACGTCTTGTTCGTGTACTGATCTATATTCACAGCGCGACTTAGCTATTGGTGGCGTGTCTGTTTGTCCGTTTGTCACATGTCGAGATAAATGAACGTAAGATCACGCGGTTATCATAAACAAAGTAACATACATGTAGACTGTGCTCAGAGAGCGCAAACCTCCGCCAAGTCGTCTAACGTCAACTAAAAGTGATCTGGGATTCGAATCCACATTTCCGTATTCGGATTCAGATCCAGATATCTGCCCAAATGCTGTGGATTCATTACCTTGTCGTCGTCAGCTATTTCGCCGAGTGTCGGCCGCGACTGAATAAGAAATACTAATAAATCTCCTGAAATCCACAATTCCGCAGTGGTGAGGGAAATGGAAAAGTGGTCCGGAATCCGTATCCGGCACCGGATCACCACCAAAAATTAATCAGTTCTTTCGACCGGTAGGTCCAATCATAACACCAAGTTCAAATGAAATCGGCAGACTACTTTTGCAGTAATACTGCACACAGACAGAATGACAGACAAAGCACGCTGATCGCATGACCTTCGCCTTGGCGGAGGTGACGATACGGCGACTTATATACACTGCATAAAATGATAAGCGCTGAAGGTACTGCGTTACTGAGCGCGTCGTGTTTGCGGCAGCTAAGTTTTTTAAATTATATTTTTGCTGTTTTAATTGAGTGGTGCAACACACGTCCTCCTTACACATCTTTCTACACTGTGTTCCAGAAAAATCATGTGACCATGTCTTAGACGTCGTTTTCGACGATAAGTTGAACTGGAATAGTCCGTTTACAACAATTTTGGGTACACTTATTTTACCGAAAGTATAGGCCTTCGGGAGGTGTTTTTATTTTCCCGCTTCACCTATTTTGTGCACCTACTTTACTTTGGGAAACTGTCAAGATCTAAATATCAGTAAAAATTAAACAAAATCATGAAAGTTTCGCAGAAACTTGCAAAAAGTTTCGCAGAAACTTGCAATACAAAAAAACTTATTTCAAAAAAGTATGGTGCACAAAGACTGTTGAGTTAATCGCCCGACAAGGGTCGGAAACTTGGAAGCATCGAAAGTCTGCTGAAGAGAATCCGCAAGACGTGTACAATGTCCGGCTACCATGCAGGCAGTGGTAGTCCGCGTTCAGCGCGTAGCAGTGGAGGATCTTGTGCTTAGTCAGGAGCACAAGTCAGAGGCATCGATCAGCTCAAGAGATTTCGCGTGAAACTGCCATTCTCCGTTCAAGTGTGCACATGGATTATTCACCGTGATCTCCAGCTCAAATGTTTCAAACGACGTCATGCTGAGCTGTTGTCTGAAGCCAATCGCATCTCCCGTCTCACTCGCTGATAAACAACCTTACCGTCTGCAATAAATCTGGTTACTGTTCTCTTCTAAACCGAAGTTGAATAACAAGTAAGTAAAATAAAATTATGGTGATAGTTTTGCAGTTAATATCCTAGTATTGTAGCATTGTGAAAATCAGCAGTTTAAGGCTAAATTCGTGATATTTAGGTCTCGGCAGTTTCCCAAGGTAAAGTAGCTGCACTAAGTAGGTGAGGTGGGAAACTAAAAATACCTGTCGATGGCCTATACTCTTAGTAATACGTGTGCCAAAGATCTTTATAAATGGACAGTTCTAGTTCAACTTATCATCAAAAACGTAGTCACATGTTTAGTTGGAACACGTGTAGACTGCTAAGCTTTTTAAGCGCCTCACTTTACTTTAGTAAAAGAGGCGCTTATTGAGATAGGCTGTGTCGTGACGTCGTTGGTTGTCACGCGCGTGCACTGTGGCCAAACGGTGCATCCTAGGCCTATAGTTACTATGGAACACTAATAGGAAACCCTAC
>Ga0209149_1000926_pt1 | contig 13662 bp, 9 predicted proteins | sample WorMetTyACAVOLI2_FD_187423 | JGI IMG/M metagenome (GOLD analysis project Ga0209149, IMG submission 187423) | Marine gutless worms symbiont microbial communities from Max Planck institute for Marine Microbiology, Germany - Olavius algarvensis... ... | reverse complement strand
CGTCTGCGAACAGACCACACGGCGAATAGTTGGACCTATATATTGAGACAGGTGCATGTTGCGGTGACACGTTTGCCGTGCGTCATCAATAATGAATCTCTGGGCGTCTTCAAAGCTGCCAGAGATCGAGACAGCCAGACATCGACGCTGTCTTTAGTTGGGCACTAACTCTACTATACGACACCGAAATTACCGCCACTGTCTTCTTCACAAACCCATTACGAGTGCAGTAATACGACTAGCTATAGCTACGAGGATTAACTCTTTAGAGTGCCACATCAAGTAACGTAAAATTGGTACTCTTAGTCTCCTCCTCGCTGTACTAAATGTCACAGTCCACCTGTCAACGGCCAGTGCACTAACTTTCATATTATTCGACGTGGCACTATGAGTATCTTTGCACTCTAAGGGGTTAGGAGCTGCCTATATATTAAACTGAAAGAAACGTATCGGCCGGCGGTAGATACCGTCACTCTGAATGACGTGTTCAGTCGAGTAGACATGCTGCTGACGATGCTGCTGTTCGTTGTCGTCAATGACGACGCTGTGATGACGCGTACAGTTGCCATAGTCACCGATCCACTGCGTGCCGTGACAGACAAGCCGCCACGACTGCAGCTGCTGCGCCGCCGGCCCAGCCTCGTGATGACGATGGTGATGACGACGTCGTTCCGTCGACTCGTCGTGTACGCCGCGTGACGTCACGGTCGGCGAGCTGTCGTTGCAGATGACGTCAGCAGTGTCGTCACCGCGGATCACGTGAGCCGCGCTGTTGGCGGGCAACTCTAAGTCGGGACAGCCTACCGCTAAATGCCAACATACACAAACATACATACAAACAGAAACAGACAGACAGACAAACGGATAATCACATACCCTCAGACGCGTGGATCATTGGATTGGATCGCGTTTGATTGGATTGGCTAGACAGCTTAAACCTTTTACGTCAGTTGTCAACTGGTACAGCGAGAATGGACTGGCTTGGGTACTCGCCCGGCCAGCGCGCTTTAACGAGTAAAAACTTAACAACCTAGTCTAGTGATGGGCAAATCCCAATCTAAATCGCTATTTGAACACATTTGACGATTCGACTTGACGTATAATGATTCTATTTGAAATACTGCTATTCCATTTGTGATTTTATTCGAAAATTTCGAGATTCTATTTGAACAATCGTTAAATCCCGTCAAATCGCTTGCTTACTTACTTGTCGATTCAGCACGTCACCAGTCCTGGCTGTGTTTATCTCATTCGTATGCAATGCAATAACTGACTGTGGTTGACAGTCTGTCTACACTGTGTTCCCCTAGAACATCCGTCATAGCTTCTAGAAATGTTAGCTAATTTAAATGAAAATTTTGCACAGCATAGCTGAGAGAATGCTGAATATACATATCTGAAAATAAGTTGTCTTTTTGTTAACTATTCTTTGTTAGCAACGATGTAAAAATGACGTTAGTAAAAGTGCCACTACAGCAACGGAGTTTACCGTTAAAGATCAATATTTAAGTAAATGCTCGTAAATTAATAAAAAAAGTATGAAGGATACCGCTTTCTTAAGATGTTTCCTAACACAAAAAAGAGTTCTAGCGGATTAAACACTTAACAGAGAAAACGACAGTACTGGCATCATTGACTCATGTCCAGGCTGTCGTCGACCACACACTGCCCATCTTAAGCAATCGTTTTGCTACACTATTTTTACTCACTCACAACCATTTAATGAGATGTTCATTTTAGTAGTAAATCCAGTTGCAGTAGCGGCACTTTTACTAACGTGGTTCTTACATCACTGCTGACAAAGAATGTTTAACGAAAATACAAACTATTTTCAGATGTGTATATTCAGCATTCTCTCATCTATGCTGTGTGAAATTTTCATTTAAATTGGCTAACATTTCTAGAAGCTATGACGGATGTTCCAGTGGTCCACTTTTTATCAGGACACAGTGTAGTACCAAGTTTCTGTGTGATTCTGGCGATAACGAACAAGTGCACGGAATATCGCTGTGTCGACTTTCGATGAGCAATCTTACATGCTACATGTAGGCCCCTGCTTCCGTGAAAGATCTGAAATTTGATTTGAGATTCGCCTTTAAAAGATTTCAGATTTGAGGGGAAATGGGGATTTCAGAATTGAGATTTGACTAAGTAATTCAGCTATTTTCTTGAAAGATTCGAGATGTGAGTGCGATATTTGATTTAAAAGTTGCCCATCACTGACCGAGTCATAATGGTCCAGTGTACAAATTTACAACTGACAAGATGTTCTCTACACACGCGTGCATGGTTACAGCACAACAGTTCAATCAACTGCATGATAAACCAGTACAGTAGTGACGTGACCTATGTATACGTATAGGGACATATGCTATTTTTATCATCAACAGCTTCTTGAAGAATCTTTTTCGTAACAGGCAGGGATAGAATGCTAGAATTTTAAGACAGAAAGGAACAACAGACGAAATAGCGATTGTTTGTAAATAAAATTTAATATTAAACTCTATTTTGCAGTGAAAAACTGCAACTGTTACGCAGTTGTCCCTGCAGATTGGTCTCGACTGTAAACAGGTAGGCCAACAGGCAAAGACCACACTCCAAGGCCAAGGAAAATAACAGTTAGATAGTAGCTGCAGTCGGCAGTGGCACTGACCTTCATACTGCAGAACAAATCGTTTGCCGGGCGCGTAATGGATCGTAATTGCCAGCGTGTGGTCTCGCGAAGTGTAGACCACCTGTTCTCTAGTATCCCCTTCGCTACATATCATGTAATCTCCGATGACGTCAGAGTCCAGTCCTTCTCTGAGGGTGGCATACAGCAGACAGCGGCCTTCCTGGGGCTGGTCGGACTGTCGCTGGCCTGGCCACGGGGACGACGGCGTGGTAGCCAGGTCGTAGAGGGTGATTCTGATGCGCTGACCACGGCGGACAACGACCAGCCACGGGCAGCGTTCCGATCCGACACCTGTCATCTGAGTGACGTCACTGATGTAGTCGTCTGTGTGACGTCACTGATGATGTAGCCCATCGGCTGCTGCGTCACGGTGACGTAATGCTGCGATGAACAGGTGGACGAAGGCGCCGTCTCACCTGCAGTACACGCACACCTGTTAGTATTGTTACCAACTCAGCTCACTTGGTCGTCGGTCCTTCGCTGTCGCTGGACCAACGACTTAAAATTCGCTGTCGGCTGACCTCCGTGATCCGACGTGTAGTGACGAGTCTTTCAGACGTTCATTGAAAACATTTTTGTTCGCTAAGTACTAGTGTGTTCAGCGCATCACAACGATGCGCTATATTAATCGATATTATATATCTATCTATCTATATATTTATGGCACATCATATTTTCGTCTGGATGCAAAATATAACAGACTATGCGGATGATGTATCTCCAATCAATCACTCTGTCATATAAGTCGACAAACGAATGAGATCAACTATATAAGAACTTGTACTAACACTCAGCGTATTAACCATATGTCTCGCTCGTTCATTTTCAACTTTTATTTGTATTTTATCATTTCATCATTCATTTTTATTATTCCTTTTGTCATAGGTGCGTTTTGTCATCTTTTTAATAAACGAATATTGGATTGGATTGGAGTTGCAGCCGTATTCCAACGCTTCCGCTAGATATGGTACATCAACATTGTCAGCAATTCCATCAAGATCTGTCTCCATAATTATGTCTTTGTGATGTTAATAGCATAACACGGATGTGACACATTAAAGACTGCCGACATCTGCAGCAGGTTGATTTTATCTGCACGTGTTTCTGCATAGATTTCCGTCGTGTTTTCCTGATATCTTCTAGGGACGAGTGCATGCGTAGCCTAATCGTAGGCCTACGTACACTGTAGGTGATATTCCAATTCTGCTTGACACGCTTGTGCGGGCGAAATTTGTAAAGATGCTGCCTGACCAACTGTTCAGCTTTGTGAGTTTTGACACTTTTAATTTTAGGAGTGTTTTACGGTTTTTTGTCGCGCTCAGCTATGTTAGAACGCATGCAAAGCGGAATGTCCGTCTGTCCGTCCATACGTCTGTCACACACTGGTATTGACTCAAAACTAATAACCGTATGATCATGTGATTTTCACCTTAGGTAGCACAGGGAGTGGGACTCTAGTTTTTGAGACCTAATTTCGTGCTCTAAGTCACATGGGAACCCCCTGTGAGACTGAATGGGTAAAAACGGGAAAAGCGCAGATTGTTGACCAATAAGTCGTTATGTCTCGGAAATTATAGATGATAGGCATATAGTTACAATGGAAGACTCACGGAAAGTCGAATATTTCGATGGACTTTAATGACCTTGAACTACCGTAACGCACCAACTTACCAGATAAAGCTTTTCGTGGGACTTGCTCTAGAGAAGTGAATATACAATCAGCAGCAGAAGAAATAGCTCTGGGTCCACATATGTCGTCGATGTACAGATTGTGCATAAATTCGCAGGGCGAGTGACCCTTAACGTAGATTTCAATGTCATGACATTCTTTAACGTCAAATATCTCGAAAAATAGTACAAGACAGAGCTATAATAGGATTCTTACGACGACAGACTGATAAGAAGTTGTATATGATCTACCGAATGGTGCTATTTTCAAACTGACCTTAAATGACTCTTGATCCAGATTTCAAGAACATGCCATTATTCGACGTTTAAAGGACACGGGATAGGGCCACAGTTGCTGTGGAACGCCAACAAGAACTCGTATGACGTGATCTACAGAATGGTGCAATTTCCACTGATCAGTGACTCTTAACGTAGATTTCAAGGTCACGATATTTATTACCTAATAACTGGAAAATATTATTTAAAAAACTACACTTACAATGGCAGACTAATAGAAAGTCGTGTATGATCTATGGAATGGCATCATTTTCAATGACTTCGAATGACTTCTAACCCAGATTTCAAGGCACGCTATTGTTCGCCGTTAAATATCACACACACGGTACAAGATAGAGACATTGTTACTACAGATCAGTACTAGACAGCGACACGTGGCCTATTGATTGTGCCATTGCAATGACCTTGATCGACCTTCAAGGTTATTTCAGCTATTTTTGTCTGAAAATAAGTATAGCCTACTTTTGCAGTCTCTGATAGAAAGAGCAGGCAATCTAACAAAGTATGACATTGCCGATGACCTTAAATAAATTTTGAAGGTCATTTCCGGTACTATAAGTGGTTTTGTTGTCTATATCTCAAAATACAGCATAGCCTATACAATGTATGAACTCGATTACACCAGTCAGACGTCATATGTGAGCGATTATTTCTGCTGTCGTATTCGATTGGAAGGGCTGTTATATAGTGCTCAGCGCGACCTGTTAGCAACAGATACGTTTCTTGTTTCTGTGGCAGTCAGCTGAAGACAGCAGTTACGTTGCGATCTAGCGTACGGAGGAAAGCAACACTGCAGCTGCTGTGTTTGCACTGCACTCGCAGTGCAAATACAGCAGGTAGATGGCATCATCGACATGCAGCATTTGCCGGGTAGTACCATACTGACGCTCGTCACATTTTGTCGGACGTCCACCGAATTTCTAGAACAATCGTCACTAACTTAGGCTGTTTTGGATTTGCTGTAGGCCAACCATCTGTGTTACGGACTGACGGCACGTGAAAGGGAAAGGTAAAGGTCTGGACACTTGCTATAGCGCTACTTACATGAGTCAGACTCGTGACCAGCAGCGCTTTGCAATCTCGGAAGTGGCAGCTGATTGGTATGAGCCAATGGTGCCGCAGCGCATTATGTGGCCATCCATTGCCCGCGCTAACGGACAATTGGACCCACGGTGCAGCTAGCAGACACACCATCGCCCCAATCAGACACACTAGGCATTCACCCCGTAGCCGTAGCTACTACTCATTTTCCGTCCCGCTGAGGGTAGGAGGCTGAGTTGGCCTGAGCATACAGTAGGTTAGCAACTTGCTCAAGGTTGCTTGTAGTGGACTGGGTGTGAGTCGAACCCACAACCTCTCGGTTACGAGTCCGATACTCTACCAACTGGACCACTGGACCACCGTGTTGCCTACAGCTGGGCTGGCATGAACATCTGTATTTTTATGGTCGTTCGTTTTAGATGAGACTTTAACCCTTTATGGGCACATTATAACTGCAGATCAACGGACCATTAAACATCAATACGGTGACTGATACGCTGGCTGTTGATGGGTGGGCTGTTACATTTGGTACAGCGAGGAGGAGCCTGGGCGGGCTCGGGCCCCATCCAGTCCCCTCCTCGCTGTACCAAATGTAACAGCCCACCCATCAACGGCCAGTGTATCAACTTCATATTATTTGATGTAGCACTATAATTGCCTCTGGACTGTAAAGGGTTAATAAGAAAATCAGTATAGCAAAGTGTTTTATTGAAAACAAAACTTTAGCGATACATGATCTGCGGAAGTTTCGAGTTGTCGGTTGACAGATACCAGAGAAAATGCTCTGAATAACGAAAACAAGCACTGCCCGGGGAACATTAAACCTCGCCCCGCGATGTGGATTCGTGCGACAATCAACGGACGTGATCTTCGAGAAAGTGACAATCTAAACTGAAAGTGTCGCGACGACAGCTCCAACTGTTTTGGTTAACTAGACTGCGCTCAGAGAGCACAAACCTCCGCCAAGGCGTCTAACCTTAACCAAGAGTGATCCGGGATTCTAATCTAGATTTCCGGATTAATCCGTAGTTGGATCTGGATGTCTGCCGGATTGCTCCCGAAATGTTGTGGGTCAGTCATTTCGGCCGGTGACTGTATGAGAAATGCTAATAAATCTCCTGAAATCCACTATTCCGAAATGTTGAGGGAAGTGGAACAGTGATCCGGAATCCATATCCGGGACGGAATCACCACCAAAAGTTCTCTCGATTGGTAGGCCCAATCACAACATCAAGTTTCACTGAAACCGACTGATTACTGTTGCAGTAATCCCTCATAGAGACTGAATGATAGACAGACCGACATGATCGCATAACTGCCGCCAAACTTGGCGGAGGTAACAATCCAACACACTGACGCGACCGAAAATACTAGCTCGCTGGCTATCGCGGCGGCGTGGTAATAAAAGTAAGTAAAAATAAATATTCGTAAAATATAATGATTTTCACTCTATATAGCTCGAGTGGGCAACCGTAAAATCTCTTGCTGCTGGCATTCCCGCATGCCAGCCACGTAAGTTTGTTTTAAACAGCAATTGACAGTGAGTGCGCAGAATTATAGAGTGGCATCATCGCATTAGCAGCAGCAGCAGCAGCAGCAGCAACAGTGTGACGAGTGACAGAAATTGCAGGCATCGAACGAAGCCGACTGAGACATTGCCAGCCTACATTGGTCAATACGATAATCTGTCAGAAGCAAGCAGCGGGGCGCAACATCCAATCTCGAGGGACATACAGCCCCGGATGAAGCGCATCTGCTGTCCCAGTGCACCCTCACCCCAACCCCATGCCCAGCCTGTTCGCGTCGGCGGGTATGTGCGATTTCCGTCTCCAAGAAATCACTTTGACTCGATGACCTGCGCAACGGACAGCAGTTGAGAATCGACGTCGCATTGTTCGTCCGTCTATCGACAGTCAGCACAGAAGTGCGACGTAAAGGCAGATCCCTCTGTTCCTCTGAAAGAGACTATATGGAGGCTAGAGTTTTAAAAATATTAGCGGTTTTGCATTGAGAGTTAGTTTCCAAGAAGCGGTAGATCATTTCTGGCAATATCTGCTCCACTTCGCACTGTATTCTCGATTGCTGCCTCTCCAAAGAACTGCAGCCAAATGGGTCATTCATAAATCATAAATCGTAAAATACCATTTTACTGCTACCATTTTTGCTGCAATAAAAGATATTAAAAATAGAATTTGTAGTGCGTCCACTGCCAAAAAGCGTGGGTGGATTGCGTTGTGTGTAAAACGGTAAATAGAATAAACCAAAAAAACAGTCAAACTTTTAAACCATATCCAAAGTAGATTTTCTGTTGTGACTGAGATCAACATTCGCCATTACTCGTGTTCCATAAAGAAAACAACCGCAAATGACAAATTGGCTTTCAGTCGCCAATATAATCTTTTGTCACACAGGAAAGCTAGGTCGCCGAATCCAATACAGACGTTACATTTTTTACCGGGAGTAATACATGCGTGCGATGGACAAAACCACCATAAAACTATCACCCCTTTTATTTCTGTGTTCTTTATCTTCAACCGTTAATATCAACTCCTGTGTGTTCTGCTGTTTACTGTTTATCCATCTTCTTTGCCGACTTTGCTACAATGTCCAACTGCTGCGTGCACGATTCTTTCAACACGCCTGTCGGCTCGTTTCTTGTTTATGTGACATGCCCATCCTGTCTAAGGTCTGGCGTCTCCTACCTTGTCAATAATGCAGGCTGTTCCTCTAACTTTACGAGTCTGCTGATTCTATTTATTGTTCACAGTCGAAGACGCCAGTTTCCAAAGTAATATTTGCGGTTCTTTCCGCTCTAAAAACTGTTCTCCTTTCTTCGAAGTATTTGGGGGGGAGGGATGGCCGAGTGGTTAGCGTCACCGGACTGGGATCGAAAGGTCGTGGGTTCGAATCCCGATGTCGCTAGGAGTGATGGGCAGTGATGGAATTTGTAAATATTTATCATGTTTAAGTTTAACCCTATGTTATTGTATGCGTGCGTTCTTTGTTTCGGTTTGTATTAATTAATTAAGTTACGGCATTGTGGACACCTGGCAGCCGAAAGCTCCGTGCTAAACTTGTGTTATATTTGGTTGACTTGAAGGCCTGCGTGCCAAAGCTTTGTATTCTATTATACAGTGCAGTGCTGTCCTGCGTGGCAGCTTGTTTGGTGTGTTATTGTAAGTTGTAACAGGTTGCGATTGTCAACTTGATTTCAATAAAGACTATTATTATTATTATTATTATTATTATCATCATCATCATGTACAATCCCCACCGCAAGCAACTTTGACAAAATTGCTAATGCACACCGAGGTCAGCGGGACGAAAATGAGTAGCAGCTTACTTTGTGATGACTACGTGGTAAAGCCCTAGTGTGTAGGTAACTGGAGTGGTGGCATGTCCATATGCTGCACCGAAGGGTAAGCGCAGGCAATGGATGGGCGCACAATGCGCTGCAGTGACGTGAACACAGCGAGTGTAGCGGACGCTGAAATGTATTAAGAGTGCAATCAGTTACATGAAGTTGCTACATTGGCCGTTCATGGGTGGGTTGTTCCATTTCGTACAGCGAGGAGGGGACTGGGCGGGCCCGCAGCCCTCCCAGGCCCCTCCTTGCTGTACCAAATGTAACAGCCCACCAAATTTACGGCCACGTCGGCCAGTGTACCACTCACCGTATTGCTGTAGCGGCCAGTTGCTGTGCCGTTTTAATGTGCCAATTAAATATCTAAAAGAACTCCTGCTGGCAAATCAGGCGCAGCAAACATGCTAGTAATGCCTACACCTTCCACGACAACTTCGAAGACAGTACCCAACGTACTATTTGAGGATATGCTGTGCCACCATCACGTCATGCAATCGCCAGGGCGCCGCGTACATCTTCTCCATGTCGAGACCAGCCGGTTGGCAAAGTCCAATTCCCGCCGGAGGCGCCTCGATCGGGTCCCGTCTCAGTCCAGCTGCACGACCCCGGGCATGCTGCCAGAATGCCGATCAACGCTATATAATACGGCTGGCTGTCAATAAACAGCGGATTAGTGCAGCCTGAAGGTGGAACTGACGGTAGACGCGAGGTAGTTTACTAAGGTCAAACCGCTAACATAAGGTAGCAGTAGTAGAAGCCGCTGAATAAAATAAATGTGGAAATAATAAATAAGTAAACAAGGAATTCACCCGGATGGCGACCCAGGACCACCAACGTCGTTGATTACTCATTTACACGAATTTCAGCTGACGTCTTTAACTCATACATGCTAGCTAGAATACAGCGAAGAAAGCGGCATCTTGCGACATGAGTCCAATGACCTTGAAATAGACTTTGAGGTCATAGGATGTAATTGGAATCCGATCGATTATGTGTGATTAGTTTCGTATTCGTTGACAGTAGTAACCATCTGCATTAACCGCGTTGGATCGAGATATACAGAATCTTACGAAGTGACGCAGATGACCTTGAATGACATTTCATGATTTCAGGGTCACCGTAGGCCAATCGGGATGGCTATTAGCTACGCAGTGACGGAGGAAATGTGTTCCATGCGCGAGAACCATAAGCTGAAAGCCGAGAAATTGCGTTTTTACAAAGTTAGTATGCGCTCGTTTGACTGAGTTGACGACACCAGCTCTGCTTAACCCTTTAACGGGCACAGGTAGCCACATCGAATAAAGTAAAAAGTTGGTACACTGGCCGTTTATGGCTGGGCTGTTACATTTGGTACAGCGAGGAGGGGACTGTACCAAATGTAACAACCCACCCTTCAACGGCTAGTGTACTAATCACTGTATTGCTGTATAATGATCAATTGTACTGCGGTTTTAAGTGTCCTCACTAAACGGTTAACGACGAATGGAGCTGACGTTGTTGCGACTTGGGAGTCTTGAACGCAACCCGGTCGGCAAGGTATGACGGACAGCCGTTCTGGAGGTTGTTGCGATCTTGAAGATGATGCGATGCTTAATCTTCAATTTATTCGATTTTGTTGGTTTGTTGTACAACAAAATCCAATAAGTGGAGTTTGGCCATAACGGGCAGCCAGTGCAACTGCTGTAGTGCTGGAGTAATATGCGACCGTCGGTCGAGATTAAACACAAGTCATTTTGTATACGTTGTAGGGTCGCCAGTGTACGCACAGGCCGGCGATCACGGAATTGCAGTAGTCCAGGCGAGAAATGATTGTCGTCAGAAATTGCGTCACGACTTCTTGATTGACTTAATTCCGGATCTGACGTAGCCTTCTCAAATGATGAGATGCGCTGGTGATCTTGCTGATATGGCTTTGCATGGATAGCTCATTATCCACTGAAAGAAGCACGTCATGAAATAGCACCAAATCTATGACCTTCACCTACAATCAGTGATTGTCGTCTGGAACTGTGCCTGAGGACTGACATGTCGAAAACGTTTTTGCGTTTCAGAAGAAAGGTCCTAAGAATTCGGTAGAAAATTATCGGCCTATCTCCTTAACTTCAATTTGCTCCAAAATTCTTGAACACATTGCGTATACCAGCATTAGTAATTTCTTGGAAGATCGTAGTAGCCTCTCACCTCATCAGCACCGCTTCCGCACTGGACACTCATGCGAAACTCAATTAGTGCAAGCCATAAACGACTGGGTCAAAGCTTTGAACCATGGATTTCGATTAGCCGTCTTTTACTTTTCCACGGAGTTTGATACAGTATCTCGTCAACGTCTTCTAGTTAAGCTGCATTATTACATTATTCGTGGCCACGCTAAGGAGTGCATGACATCAGTTTCATCGAGCGTCACACAGCAATGCTGACGCTCGATACTGATGTAGCAATTCTGTCCGTCCGTCCGTCTGTCACACTCCGGTATTGTGTCGAAACGGCTTAACATATCATTAACTTTTTTCAGCACGACGTAGTCCAATCATTCTAATTTTTCCGGTACTAAACACTGTGCCGAAATTTCGACGGGCTCACCCTCTGTAGGGGCGTTGACTACGGGTGGGGATATAAATTTCGTGACTTTCGACCAAAATGTGGAAAACGTTGCAAGATAGGAACAATAATAGGAATCATGTGCGCTCTAGCGACAGATATGTTGTGTGACGCAAAGGCATACCTGTAATGCAGGTGTAGTCAGCATCAAGGTAGGCGACGAGGTCGGTGGGACAGGCTAGAGCTCGCAGTAGAGAGTGTTCCGGTACGGACACGTGGCACTGCCTGCGTCCGGAGCACTTTTGATCCATCTGCGTGATGACGTCGGCCACACAGCCGACGTAGTAGTCGCGAGTGAGACATCGTCCGAGGTTCATGCGCCCGTACTCGGCGTGTTGCATCAGTATCACGGCTCCTTCCGGGCACGACGCGTCGAAGTTCTCCAACTGGCAGTACTCCTTCGTGCTCACTACACACAACGGAGACGCAAACTGAGGGCTAGTGTAAGTGTACGTAACAAAGACTAAAGGACCAACAGCATGTCATGCAGCATACCGCAGAGCGCAGAGCTGGCAAGTACATGTACGTAGCGAGGACAAATTATTAAGCACCCGCTCGGGCGCTTTACGCGATGATGCTGTCCATCTCTGTCTGTCTGTCCGTTCGTCTGTATGTCTGTCCATCGGTCGCCTGAAACGCATACACAAAAACAACTTAGAGCTATGGTTATATATATATATAGGACCAATAGGAAGTCATACATGGGCCTTTTAAAAACCATTCTTGGACCCTACGATGATCTTGAGCGACAACAAACTTCGTCCCGTGCCCCACAGCAAACTTCGTGAAAAAAATTCACCTTCGTATAATTTATGCTAGCGGCGGAGGCTTACTCGTGGCGCCCGTAAACGCGCCGCGTTTGTTACATTTGACACGAAAACAGCGAGATGACAAATACAACTTAAACGGTCGGTACCGTGGATCCCAAACCAAGATGACAGACGAGTGAGTAACATATTAGTCGACGGCATCGAAGGATGATCACGAATGTATCGCGGAGCCATTTCAGCGGAGTGATATTTAGAGTAAGCATGCAGACTGGTGAGAATTAAGGAGATTGTTAGACGAAAGGTGCCAAGTGAGATGAGATTTCACAATGCGTTCTATTATTTTGGATATTAGAGAAAGTGGGAGACTGGGCGGTATAGAGTTCATCCTTGTCCATGGTATATTTCGTCAGAAGACATGCCTAGCCTAGTGTATGATGGAAATTACTAGACTATGATGGTGATTGTTCGGATAAAGAGCGCAGCTTTGAGAAGCCATGTAGGGATGGAATCGGAATAAGATTGTTTGTTAAAACAGTTTAAAAGAATTTGGAAGATTTCAGATTCAGAAGCAGGCCTAGAAGTGGAGAAGAGAGAAAGCGTTGTTGGAAAAGGTGACAGTGAAGATGTTGAGGTAGAGCTGTTGATCAGAGAGAGACGAAGTTTAAATATTTTATCTGTGAAGAAAGAAGCAAGGCTATCTGCAAGTGCACTGGCCATAGGGTGGAGAAAACTAGAGGTGAAAACTGCAACCTACACGAAATGCGTAGTTAAATCAATACAACATGGCGTTGTAAAGTGAGAGTTTAATGGCTTTGGACGACATCCGGCGACTGAAAGACATACAACACCATCTGACTGCGTTCTGTCACGTAACAGCTTCTGAAGCCGCTTAATGAAACGTGATGGTTAGAACGGCATAGCGTGAACGAAACAAAACCTCTTCGCCTATCACTGTCACCTACTCTTGTAGTACTAGTGTATCTCTTGGGTTCGATGAATGAGTAGGCGACCCACTGCGACGCAATTTCCCTTCAATGGTGACGATTGTGTCGTATACAACAAACTTCGTCCCGTGCCCCACAGCAAACTTCGTGAAAAAATGCACGATAAGGACTTGGGAGTTCAAGAGATTATTAAGTAAACTTCGATCTTATAGAATAGACAACAGTATAGTTGAATGGATTAAAAGTTTCCTAACAGACCGAAAACAAAGAGTGAGAGTAAATGGTGAATTTTCGTGTTGGGCCGAG
>Ga0209149_1000925_pt1 | contig 13669 bp, 12 predicted proteins | sample WorMetTyACAVOLI2_FD_187423 | JGI IMG/M metagenome (GOLD analysis project Ga0209149, IMG submission 187423) | Marine gutless worms symbiont microbial communities from Max Planck institute for Marine Microbiology, Germany - Olavius algarvensis... ... | reverse complement strand
TAATAAATTTATCACGTGTCTTGGCATCAAATGTGCGAAATAAGCGATTTGGGGACTTTGAGCTATCATCTATGAGACAAATGAACACGGGAGCATCGGTTTTCACCGTCGGGTAGCCCAAGGACTCTGTCTTTTTTGTTACCGAATTTCATAGGCAGTTAGTCTTAGGGGATCAGTCCAAGCGAGGCCCTTAAATGAGATGAGAGTGGGTAAAACGGCGTTTTCAGTAGTTTTCATCGCAGTATCTCGGAAACGGTAGAAAATATGGCTCAAGTTACTATTAACCACTGATAGGAAGTCGCTTACGGGCTGTCGACCGGTACCAGTTTCGATGACCCTAAAAGACCTTGAACAGCCGTAACGCGCCACTGTCTCAGTATTTTACACTAATTATCGCGTCTTCCGGAACCTGCTGTACCCTCTAGTCTGTCCGTGGGTCCGTCCGTCACGCAAAATAGTCCGATTTGCTTAAAAAAGACCATATGTTCCGTGATGGTTACTATGCCACGTTACAGCTTTGAGGTTGAAAGATCAAAGATCAAGATCAAGGACGCGACAATGCCGAAATCGTTTGTGGCCATAACTCCGGCGCAAATGTTTTTCGATTTAGTTCAAGTTAAAACTAATATTCCAATTCTTGGGCAGGTGTTCGTGCCTGCTGTGCCTTCCACTGTAAATTCTATTGTTACAATGCCATTTCTTAGAGTAACTTACAGTTTGTGATAAAATGCTTTTGAAAAGTAACTTATACAAAACTGGTGGACAGTTGTTTTCTTGTAAAGTTGTTGTTTGCGTCCAATAAGAAAAAATTCTGTTTAGAAGAGTTAAGAGTTAAACAATTATCCGGGAGGAGATATACTGTAGAGCGTGCTGTCAGTTATGCATGAATCAAAATGGAGAAGTGGAGAAAAGTTGCGCATATCATCTGCAAAAGTGGTGAGGTTCACGTTTGTTTCTCGGCTGCAAATACTATACCACTCAACTGCTACAACCATGGACACTCGATAACTGACGAACTAAAAATACGTTGTATACAACAATTATAAATTTTTCAGTCCTCCCTTAGAATTCTAAACACAGCTTACACTAGATAGCGACAAAGGAACAGTGAATAATCAACGAAAAATAGAACTTTACACACACACACACACACACACACACACACACACACACATTGTAGCAAAAATTACAAATGTACCACTTTTTGGATAAAATAACATCAAGAATATAGAGTCAAAAAACCTATACAAAATAACATACACATGAACAACAATGTAAATATTATTGCGTCAACTACCCTTCACACTGTTTTCGTAATTGGGTAAGAAACAAGAATGCGTTCGATTGAATTCACCTTCGTTTAGATTTTCACATCCGAATCTTCCTGTGTAATAACGGAGTCAACAAGCACATGTAGACCAAAGTTCAACGTATTCACTAAACAACCGGCGATTATCAAGGTGGTCATATTTCTTCGAGAGAAAACGGGACACGGCGACGTCAATAAATTGCCGTGAAAGAAAGAGCATGCACAGGTGCCCGACAGCTATCATTTCAGGTTTTTTACGCGCGACGAATTGCAAAGCGCGATTTTAGCCGTTGCCGAAATGTCTGCCCGTCTTTCAGAGTCTGGTAAGTGGTAATGCGTAAAAACGGAGAAAGGTATCATTAAGCTGTCAAGGCCACATTGTAGCCCCATCTTTCTAGTTTCTTGAGATAACAGACTTTGCCAAAAATTCCAACGGGATAACCCCAATGGGTCAAATAAGGCTGAGGTGGGTTGGAGTTAGAGTTTTGAGACTAAGTCGCCTATATATCTCGAATGTGGTGCACCTTACAGTCATAGTTACATGTACTACACGTACTACAGAACATGAATATGTATTGCGATCTATCCAATGGTGACATTTTCGATGACCTTGAATGACCCATAACCCAGATTTCTAAGGTACGCCATTATTCAACGATAAACCTTAGCAAAATTTTCAATGACACGGAGCGTCGCGCGGCCTCTCTACGACAGCCGAGCATTTTGTTACTAAAATGTACATATCGAATAGCATTGAACTGGACGCAAATGTCAGTGAAGAATAAGAAATAAGATCAACAGCATATCTTGTCACTGCGGCCCAAGTTTTTTTCTTTTTTGCGGAAAGCTAAACTCATTGTAGTAATTCGTTAAATATTAAAAAGACAGTTTCGCATCGATTTTTTGCACATACGCAATAGAAGGTTTGTTTATTTACGTTCCTGCTGTCGACATATCTAGGAAAGTTATACTTGACTGGAAATCTGGAAGGAACTCGGGCAAGAGGGAGACAGAGGACGAAGTATGAGGACAGTGTCTGCAGCCGCGTGCCAACAGAGTTGTGGAGCTGTTAAGAGTCGACGCAAGATCAAGCACGTTGGAAGTCCAAACAACGTCAAGAGTTTGCGATGTGATACCTGGGTAATACGGTGACAGTGAAGTCAATCATACACAGGAAACGACGAAAAAAAACGTAAAACTGATGACATCCTGCAGAGAACGTGATAAGTGCTGTGCGTTGCCACATTAGAACATTAGGTACAGCGAATTGTTCGATTATGCAGTCATACAAAGCATTATAAAAGATTAAAATGTGTATTCTGGGCTTCTCTCCAAACAGGATTTTTCGTCATCTCAATGGGATTCGTCAGGACTCTAGGACAAAAGAGGACGGGATGAAGTCGCGTTCAAAAACGGGACGTGTGGTCATTGTTCACGCGGCCAATCACAGCTCTGACGGAGTTGCCGTAGACAAAACGAGAAAGCTAAAGATCGCGCTACATGTGTGTAATGGACTCGCCAGCCCTGCGGACGCTGCGTGCCGTATGTACTGTGAAATTTATGAAGTCATTCGCTACGTGGCAGCACCGGTTTGACGTCGATTCGAATTTTCTGTCGTATTTTGCTCCCTTGTGCCTGGTACAATTTCGGCCAAAATGTAATCAGTTCATCTGTTGGTGGTAGTGATTACCTCCCGCAAATTTTGTCGAAATCCGTTCACTAATCGTGCGAAGCGAAAACGATGCCGATGTTGACATGAACATCGGGACAACTGGACATAATGAAAACATAATAGCCTCCGCCACGCATAGCTGGCGGAGGAACAAAAGGAACGACAGACCATCAACGGTTGTGATTTGGTTTCCGAAGCATTAATAAGACCCGTCTTCACGCTATACTGTCAACGATTTACGTGAATATCTTTTGGGGGTTCTGTTAACTGCGAGTGGATCAAAAACGCCCGTCACTCAAACCGTCACGCAATCATGCACCAGCCTGCGGCATGACGTTAGTTATGACAACCAATATGTTGCCGGCGCCGTTATTACGTCAAACCAACATGGCTGCCAACATCAGAACTTCCGGTTTTCAGATGCATGCGGACGCCGGATGTCAGAGCAAATTGCGTTTTATAAGCATTAATCGACAACTATATTTCTACAAATATCTTGACGATATTGATCATATCGCAACCGCTGCTTCTAATTATTATATACAACTAATATACGTAGACGGTCTTGACACGTGCATTTCTTGGCAATAAGCACTAGTTACGACTCACACGTTGCAATACACAGACATAAAAGACATAAGAGTTCATTAGATCTCGCCATCTCTGTCTTCCGTATGGATTCGATCTTCAGAAGGCAGGCAAGCATGTTGTCTAGCTGCCATCGTTAAGCAATATACACTGTGTCCCAAAAAGTAAGCCACTTGATATTTGATAATAACTTTGGCAAATGTAGACCGGTTTTCAAAATTATTTCACCAGACGATTCGTAAGAAAATTCTTTATGTACAAATCACAAAGATTTTCACCTCACCTGCAATATGTTGCTACACTACCTTGTGAAATTCGAAAATTAAAAAAATATACAATTTCGTCAGTCCTATATAAAATTATGCTAAAAATTTTCTGGCTTTGCTTTTTGTGTACACGGTGTATATTCGATTGATTACACGACTTTCACACGGTGAGGTATAATTACCGGACCCCCTATAGCTTTAACTGGCGTAACTCTGTCAGTATGAGGTTTATCTGCATAAAAATTTCAGACAACAGAGCTGAGGAAATGCTGAATCTGCAAGCCTGAATATAGTTTTCATTTAATTAAATATTTTATACTAGCAGCAGTTTAAAGAGGACGCCAGTAAGTGTTATTACAGTAATGCAAATTACCGATGAAGTAAAACATCCCATTAAATGGTTGTGACCGAGTAAAAATTATGGACAAAAATGCTTGCTCAAAATATTTTTGACAGAAGATGAAGTCTTACTGGGTTAAAGACACTGATCGAAAAATCAGTGCGAGGTCTTTGACTTTGGTGATCTTTGCAGCTGTGTGGGCAGTTTGTGGCCAGACATGAGTCAATGATGCCACTGCTGTCATTTTCTCTGAGATGCTTTTTATCTGCCAAAACTCTACTCTGTGCCAGGAAACATCTTCTTAGAAAGCAACTATGCTTCACATCTTCATACTTTGTATTCACTGACTAACATTTAATTAAATATTCCGGTAAATCACATCGCTGTAACAACGCTTTTACTGATGTCCTCTTTAGGCTGCTGCTAGCAAACAATATTTACTCCAAAGACACATTATTTTGAAATACGCAGATTCAGCATTTCCTCCGCTATATCGTCTGAAATTTTTCTTCCGATAAACTACATGTTTTCAGTTTACTAAGTTACGCCGGTTAAAGCTAGGGTCCGGCAATTATGCCTCATCGTGTATATTAGTGTTCCGTAATTTTGTCCGTAACTTTGTACGCATCTCGTATTGTTTACGAGATATGGCAAGACATTAGTCACAAATCGTGAGTTTTTCATGCCACCTCCATTTAACGCTCCCGGCGGTGGCAAGTTTTTTTCCACATGTTCACCGTTTCGACGGGTATGACGTACAGACGGAGAGACAGGCAGACATTTGCCGTTATACGCAATGCATCGCGCGGTGAAAATAGCCTAGCAAACCTGTAACATCGCAAACACGACATGGTGCTAGTGGGGTTTTAACGCGTGTAAAATGTGAAAAGCGAATGAGCCCAACTCCACATCAAGCTGAGCGATATTAACCCTTTATGATGCAAAGGCAATTATAGTGCCACATTGAATAGTATGAAGTTGGTACACTGGCCGTTGATGAGTGGGCTGTTACATTTGGTACAGCGAGCAGGGACAGGGCGAAGCCGCAGTTCGCCTAGGCCCCTTCTCGCTGTACCAAATGTAACAGCCCTGAGCCCGCCCCTCAACGGCCAGTGTACCAATCACAGTGTTGCTGTATAATGGTCCGTCCCTTGCTTTGAGGTGCCCATAAAGCGTTAACTAGTTTGTGCGATCGTGTAGCTGTTTGAATGGCAAAGCGTTTGATTGACAACAGGCGTGGATCCAGGGGGGACACAAGGGGACAGCCGCGAGTTGTTCCAAAAATTGCCAGTAAATCTGTTAACATTAAGACTCGGACGACATCGTAATGCTTCATGTTACATTTAAATTTATTTATTTCAAGGACACTTCTCCCAAACCAAGTTCCTGGTCAACGCCTATGGCGCCTTAGCTCAGGTTCTACGCGTCCCGGTTCCCGTAAAATTCTTTATCGCGCATGCTCCCAAAAGAGGCTGGATCCGCCCTCGAGTTTCGTACTGTACCACTAGTTTACCCTCCCTCGGCATCAGTGGTCTCTACTGAAGCGTTTTCGCACGGAACGGCGACACTGCGGTGCCTGCAGAAGGAAATGTCGACTTACAGACACTGATCTGTGTCCTTGTGGCGAGATCCAGACGATGTCCCACATTGTCGAATCCTGTCCTGTGACAAAACTGAATGGTGGTTTATCTCGGATAATTGTCTCTGGACTCTAACGGGTTAACATAGTGACTGTCGCAAAGATTTAACCAGGCAAACAAGTTGGCAAGTTTGCAAGATTGACACAATGTCTCTCCAGTGGCACATTTTCGGCTCCCCTGGCGGGATCCATGGGACGATGGCCACCAAACTGCGAGATCCACTGTCCAGGACAGACAAAATTTCAGCCAATCCGTCATCAGTTTCGAAGGAGATGATTCCCGGTCAGACGTACAGACAGACAAATAGCAAACTTAGTATCGCCACTACCATGGAGAGATAAATATAGGCTAACGGGCATCGCATACAACCGCGAACATGCTACAAACAAGCGAGGTTTGTCATGCATGTAATTACTACAGACGCTCCGAACTGCTATCCAACCACGTAAAATACTCACTTTTGTCGCCTGGCTATAAGTCTCTGTCTGTGTAACACACTACTGTAGTTCGGGTGACCACAATGACGGTAGATAACTAGACCTTCTAGACAGCAATATCGACAACATGCAGCCAACAGCATCGCCATGTCAAACAAGCACGCAACAGTATTCAGAGCTACAAACGTCACTTATATGCTTTTGTACAGATGCCACGAACGGCGACCTCAAAATAGCGGCAGTTGATGGATGAGTTGGTTTGGGATCGATACGCTGAGTCGCACGCTACTTACGCCGCCAGTCAAGGCGAAGAATGCGTATGAACGTCTTCTTGAATTGCTGGTTGACGAACGCGTAGCAGAACGGGTTGATGGGACTGTTGAGGTAGCACAGCCAGTAGGAGATGTCGTAGAGTAGGGTCGGTACGCACGACTCGCTGCCTTCGACACCAGTGCCACAGAAGCCGATAAGCAGCGACAGAACGTGCCACGGCGTCCAGCACAGGACGAACGCTCCTAGGATGATTGTGATGGTGCGCAGAGCCTTGCGCGCCCGGTTCTCGTTCTTCTTCTGCTGCTTGCGACGTCGCCGCTCGCTCTCCGACATCGCGCTGGCCCGTGTGCCGCGCCCCGTGACCAGGTCCCAGAATGCCGACGCCGTTATCTTTGGCAAGCCGGCCGCGGTCGACGCGACTGTTGCGCTGCTCGCTGTCGACTGCTCCACCGATGACTTCTCGGTGGCAGGTTGACCGAAGTGCCTCTGGCGTGGTCGACTGTCTGGAGTAACGACCTTCTTGTAGACGCCCTGCTGACTAGTGTTTCCGCCATTGTTGTCGGCCGTCGTCTCCTTGGTGCTGGACGACGGTTCGACAGTGTACGTGTCTGAGGAGACTACCGCGATGTTTCCGGTCGAACGGTACAACGTCGCCTCCTTGACTGTACCTACCGTCAATCGCTCGCCGTGCACCGGATGTACATGCAACAGTCGCTCGTTCACGATGCCGCTGTCGTCCGTCGCGCAGGAGTCCATTTCCGGTCTCGTACGATATGTTTCCGGTTCCGGTTCGACAACAGCCGTAGCGACGACGGCAGACGGCGAGGGTCGTCGGCTACAGTGTCGCGACTTGGCCCTGAACGTGCGAGCAGCGTCGGCAGCGGTCGGCGGCCACGACGCGTGACGTCGACGACGAGCTGGCTGCGGAACGAGTATCGGCATCTCAGTGCGTCGCTCGCTGTCGCCTTCAGTGTCCGACGTCTGATCATCGTGTTTCGACGATCGCTCGGCAACCACAACATCAACATCGCCACCAGAGTGAGCCTGTGAAGACATATCCACCTTCTCGACATACCATGTGATCTTCGTCTTCCGGTCGTCGTCAGTGTGGTCCGCGGCCGGGTCGCGCGACTGCACGTCGTGCGGCCTCAGATCACTCGTCACGGCCTCATCGTCCTTGCTCTCAGCAGCCAGCTCCGGCAACTGGCCGACTCGCCGCAGTACCTGTCTCTCGACGGGCGATTTCTTATGTTTGTGGGTATGGTGGCGGTGGTGGCGGTGGTGATGCTGGCGGGCGGCTGACTTCGGCAGGAACCATTCAACGTGTCGCAACGTTGACGAGTCCGAGTCGGACGCCGACGAACTGCCGGACCCAGTCGAGTCCAAGTCCGGCGGACCGACGATGCTGCGACTGCGGCTTCGTCGATGTTGACTACGACTCCCAGAATCGCCAAATGCGCAGTGCAGTCTCTGTCACCAGCCACACGCTAAACGTCAGAATTAGACGACATAATGACGGACGGTAACGGAAAACTACAGTGTAACTGACCATTTGTACGCATGCTTTCATTCAGTTTCATTGCTGGCGTTGTGCATGTATGCCTTACAGATGTGCAGGTAATAATAATCAGATGCATTTCCTGCGTTCCGATACGGTAATATCTTTTCTCTCACGTTTACACATACGACTCTAAAACACATGATGAACAGTAAAATGGTGAGTTAATAATGGGTCACGGTCGTTCAAGGTCATTCAAGGTTATCGAGCTTGTTACCAATCGAAAGTACGAATGCGACTTCCTATCAGTCACTGATAGTGACCTAAGGCAGATCTCCCACTGTTTCCTAGATATTGCGACGAAAACGTTGGAAATAGCCATGTCTAATCACCCCAGTCTCATTTAACGCCCTTGCGTGATCTCCTGTGAACTGCCGTATAAAATTTGGTCTCAAAGAAACTAGACTAGCTTGGCTACCAGACGGTGAAACTGCACGTTTGTATGTTCACTCGTCTCGACATGGTACGGGAGTGTGACAACCGAACGGTCAGACGCACGACGTCGCCCGTTAACTATTACGCGCTACGGATGGCTGCTGCTATGCTGTCGCGCGTAATAACGTTCGAAGTTCTCCGTCACAGTCGATCGAAAATGGAATTACCTAACAACGTCATCTGAATAACATAACGTTATGGCTTTTCCGTGCTGTGCTACTTATAGTTGCCGGATTTTTACCGCGCGATGCTATGCATAGCACGGACTATGCTGTCGCAAGATGGCTATCTGTCCGTCCGTCCGTCCGTCCGTCTTTCACACGCCAGTATTGTATTAAAACGGCCAAACGTATTCTCAAACTTTTTTCACCGTCGGGAAACCACACCATTCCAGTTTTTCAATACCAAACGTTATGGCAATATTCCGACGGGGACCCCCTAACGTCGAATGTAGGGAGTCGTCGTCGAATGTAGGGGACTATGAAAAATCACAATTTTCGACCAATATCTCGCTTTATCTCAAAAATGATACAAGACAGGACTACAGTTACTATGAAACACCAATAGAAATGCGATTTACCGAATGACAGATGCCAATTCGTATGCGATATACTGAAGGGTGCTATTTCCAATGACCTTGAGTGACCTCTAATCCTGATTTCAAGGTCACGATATTATTCATCGTCAAATAACGGCAGCCCCGCCCAGTCCCCTTCTCGCTTTACCAAATTATGTAACAGCCGACCTATCAACGGCCAGTGTACCAACTTCATATTTTTCCATGTGGCACTATAATTACCTTCGCACTGTAAAGGGTTAAACGATTTACTGGCGATGTGTTAGAGTTATTCGCCAGGTTTTAACTACTTGCAGCCTCTGCGGAGGTTTGAGCACTTCCTAGTTTGCATCGCGTCGACTTTACTGCATTTTGACATCAGCCGGTAGCAGATACGGAGTTAACCCATGAAAGGGTTAAGAGCAGAATCAAAGTTCACTACCTGTTGTCGTTGCATCTGAAGCTGTTGTTGTTGTTGTTGATGCTGCTGCTGCTGTTGCTGGACGAGCTGCGCGTCCAGTCTAGCAGTCCGTGTGATTCCGATGACTGCGGTACCGAGGTGGCTCACCGTGTGCTGAGCCATCGCTGCCAGAGACGTCACCTGCTTGCGACGTTTCTCCTCCGAACGTCGGTGAAGATCGAGTGCAACTCGGTATATACCGGTGTATAGCAGTATCATTGCTGTCAATGTTATCCAGAAGTATCCCACCTGCGCAACAGCCGACATATGACGCTATGAAACCCCAGTCACTGGTCTATGTACGCTATACTTTACACTGTGTCTCGAAAAAGTATGCCCCTTGATGTTTGATAATAACTTTGGCAAATGTGGACTGATTTTCAAAACTCTTTCACCAATTGATTCGTAGAAACTCTCCATTTATACGTCACAAAGATTCCCACCTCACCTGCAGTATGTTGTTACAGTACCTTTTGAAAGTTCATTCATTCATTCATTCATTCGATGTCTGACGCTGAACGCTGTTCAGTTGAACGTTGTTACATCATGGTGATTTTTCACCATGATTATCTTCGAACCGTTTTCGTTCTTTCTACGCTGGCTATGCTTCGTATGTTGTACATATATTTAAATAAAATCATTAATGCCGACATTTTTGTGGCAGGTTACATAAGATATCTCACATTAAATTTTAGTTAAACGTATTAATGGTCACGTTCAGCGCGAAAATTCGGTAACATTTTTTGCATTTTTGAATTTCATAAGGTAGTGTAGTAACATATTGCAGGTGAGGTGGAAATATTTGTAATGTATACACATAGAATTTCCTTACGAATCGATTGGTGAAAAAAGTTTGAAAATCGGTCCACGTTTGCCAATGTCATTGTCAAACATCAAAGGGCTTACTTTTTGAGACATAGGTTTAGTTTAATGAATGAAAACAACCAAGAATACCAAGCTGTTGGTCCAAACACGCTGTAAAGTGCGAAGTCTATAGTATACTGTCGTCTACCTGGAGAATACTGTTGAAGAGCGCATCTTCCATGTACTGCACGTAGCATTTTCCAGCCGGAACCGTTCGTCGTCCGGCAAAGTATTGCCAACCGATGATTGATGTGAAAAAGACCGAGATTGGAATTGCCCAGGTCATAAAAACCACCGTCACCACCTGAAATATACACAACGATCGTGATGAGACCAGATTGTAGTTGCGCAAATTACATTAAATGCAAGAAATTCAGGTGCATGCAATGGTTGGCCAACGCTATGACCGCAGCAATTATCACTGTCATACAAAACAATGAAAACTATGGAAATCAATATGCATCACCTACCGAGGCAATGCAATACCGGCAGGCCCCTTGAGCGATTTTGACGAAATTTTGTGTCGTTGGTGGATTCCTAAGTCCGTTCTCTTAAGTAAAATTTTAACATTATGGGTGTAGAAATGTGGTCCAAATTTAGCTCAAAATCGCGAAAATTTCGAATTTTTGGTAATAATTTTCCATCAAGGGACAAATTCCCTGAGCGATTTTTACAAAATTAGGCGCGGAGAGGGTGTACCAGGTCCGTACCCTCACGCCAAACTTCACAGTTGTGGCATTAAAAATGTGGGCTTACTCAAAAACGCGTGCATGGATTTGGGAAATTGATAACTTTTGGTATAAATTTTCCCCAACGGGGCATATCCCTTGACCGATTATTTTACAAAATTTGGCATAGGAGGAAGTCCTAGGCCCGCACCATCATGCCAAATTTCACCGTTGTCACTTTTAAAATGTGGGCTTAGAGTCCCCATTATCGCAAAAATTGGTATTTTTTGGTATAATTTTGCCCAAAATACCGCCTAAGCGATTTTTACCAAATTTGGCTTGGGGAGGGAGTCCCAGATCCGCACCCTCATGCCAAATTTCACCATTGTGGCTTTTAAAATGTGAGCTTACAGCCCCCAAAATCGAGAACAATGATAATTTTTGGTATAAATTTGCCCCTAAGGGAAAATTGTGGGCGTCCACAGAAAAAGTTGAATATAGGTGCACAACTACAAACCTTCCTCTATGCAATGACACCATAATTGTTTTGAAAATTATACAATGCTTCATAGTGTTTCCGTTATCACAAACTTCGTCATTCCAGAGCGTGAGAAACAAAAAAAACAGACAAAACACATCACACTTTTTCGTCTACAGCTGGCGTGCGACCCACGATCCCCACCATAACTGGCATGGTGATAGAGGAGGTCCGTACCTTTTTTTGCACCCCCTAACTTGTTTTGATCCGATCAGTAGTTTCGCCACTAGGAGCTATTAAAACTTTCAGGGAAAATGCCCCCACCGCGGGAAAATGGTTATAACTTGGTTGTTTGTCACCCGAAAGCGACCAAATTAAAAATTTAAAAGCCACCTATAGACGAGCATAAACGCTGACAATTTCGTAAAATTTATGCAAAGGAGTCCCCCTGAGAGGCAAATTTGTGGGCAAAATTCCAAATTTTGACATTTTGACAGGGGCTGTATTCCCATATTTCTGCCCCGATAAAAGTATCGGAGCATTGTGTCGCCCTTGCGGGGCGATAAACCCATTTTTGGACCACTGAGTAAGCGCAATACCGGCAGGCTTGCTGCCCTGCGGGCAGGCCTGCCGGTAACAAGAATATCTGCAGTGGGACGCACAGTAAGCGAACCCGCCCAGGCGTTGTACACAATATTGTCGGGATACATGGACTGGCCCTCAGAAAGACCCATAGCGTGCAGCATGACGCCGTCAAACATTACCCGCCCGCGGGTGCAATGCCAGTTCAGCTGTCCATCAATAAATAGGCCTACACCAACGAAGACAGAGACTGAGTTATGGTAAACAAGAACTAGAAGGGCACTCGGTGGAGCGCATGTACCTCCGACAAAGGTGTTTCGACGGCTGAGTGAATAAAACCATTTTAAAACTACGCGTCGCTGCAGCGACAGGCCGTGCCAATTTTTTGGGATTTTCCCGACGTAAAATTCTGCGTACCAGCGCTTATACGATATCAGAGAAAAGCAATCCAGTTCCGGCATCCGGACTATAATCCGGATCGGGCTCAAAAGTTAATCAGTTTGTCCATGTCCCGACATCTGTCGACACGCAACATTTTATCCAAATCCATGCACGCGTTTTTGAGTAATCTTGCTAACAGACAGACAGACAGACAAACGAGGACAAAACGCATTTACCGCCTCCTTTGTCGGAGGTATAATTGTCAACTGTATAGGGCCTGCGACGTAGAACTGTATCATTAGGAGTATTATTGACCAAGTCATACGACATTGCCGACGAATGAATGGTATTTTTATTTTTTAATTCGTGCCGCCGTAACTCAGAAGATAGATTAAGTTTTGGACCAAGCTTCAGTGCTCAGATAACACGATGTATTGTTTTGTCTGCTGCTGATGCTATACAACTTATTTATCGGACAAGCTTCTATTTAAACAAGTGATTGCGTGTGTCACAGAATAGCGACACCATATGCGGTCTCTTTGACAGCGACACATCACTGTGCCGATGTGCCGTTTACCTGAAGCAGCACATCGGCACAGTCGAACACTGTCGCCCGCTTATCTGCAAAAGTACGCAATAGGGTCATCCTGGTCTTTTTTGGGTTATTTTTCGCGAAGATATGCGTCAAAAAAACGATTTTCACATTTCCGTCCCCAGTGACCTCGACCTTTACCTTTTGACCTCAAAATTTCTTTGCTAATTACTCCTGACGTGGGTAATATGTTTGAGCGTTGAATAGTTTTCCACTTTCGAGCTAACGGTGGGCACGGGACAGACGGACGGGATGTAACGCATAATGCGGCCTCCTTTTTAACAACCGTCCTCTGTTTGTCTTCACTGTATATTTTAATTAAGTTAGTTAAGTCAATCATTGTTTCTCTTGTTTTATTACAATTATCTACCTAAAGGTGAATAAAGATGATTATGACAGTCATCATAACATGCCAGGAAGTCGTTATGATCGGCTGGCGACGCAGTGTGTGTTTGGGTCTTGTTTCTTTATAATTATTGTGACTGACGCAACTGTCAATACTCGGTGTGTTTATTACACCGAGTATTGAAACGAAACGTGATATGTCGTCTGTTGCTGTTCTAGCTTGCG